>Ga0209200_1000628_pt1 | contig 39150 bp, 26 predicted proteins | sample AD_UKC033_MetaG_FD_184406 | JGI IMG/M metagenome (GOLD analysis project Ga0209200, IMG submission 184406) | Active sludge microbial communities of municipal wastewater-treating anaerobic digesters from USA - AD_UKC033_MetaG (SPAdes) (version 2) | ecosystem: Engineered > Bioreactor > Anaerobic >... | reverse complement strand
CGCGGGCAAGCGCGTGGGACTGCTCGATCTGCAGGTGGAGCGCGCCTGGAAGAAGGCCAAGCGCACGCTGCGTCTGGTGGTGCGGGTGACCGAGCGCACGATCGACAAGAAGGGCCAGCACCTGCTGGCCCCCGAGATCGAGATCGAAGGCTGGTGGACCAGCCTTGATGTGCCGATGGCCGATGTGATCGAGCTCTACAAGCACCACGGCACCCACGAGCAGTTCCACTCCGAGATCAAGACCGACCTGGACCTCGAGCGCCTGCCCTCGGGCAAGTTCGACACCAACGACGCGGTCGTGCACCTGGCCGCATTCGCCTACAACTGCCTGCGCCTGATCGGGCAGCTCGGGCTGACCGGCGAGCTCTCGCCGATCCGCCACCCGGCCAAGCGCCGGCGCATCAAGACGGTGTTGCAGGAGGTGATGTACCGGGCGGCGAAGTTCGTCGAACACGCTCGCCGCCTGGTGCTGGACTTCGGGCGCGGCGTCGCCGCGCATGTGAAGGTGTTCACCACGGTGCAGGCGCGGCTGTGTGTGGTGGCTTCGCCGTGATGCGAAGCCGGCGACTGAATTCTCCGAATCGAGGCTATTTCGCAGCGGCGGAAGGGCGACGGCCGCGCGGGAGCAGGAAAATGACGTAGCGCCCCCGCCGGAAGCCCGGCTCACCGGCGCTCCGGGCCGTGAAAGGACGGCGCTCGGGGCTGCGGTGAGCTGAGATTGGGAGTCAGGCAGCAGAAAAATCATGCGCTGGGGCTCGCGGAGCGGGTACGCGCTGAAGACAACACGGATTCAGGGTTCTGAGATTCCCCGACTCGCTCGAGTCTCCGCGGGCACCCGTCACCTGGTGTGGGGTGCCGCTATGGCAATTTCGCCAAAAAGGGTTCGGTTCGGAGAGCATTCTCTCCGAACCGAAAAAATCCGACGATCCCTTGACTCGTATTGGAAGAATGGTTCGTCGGAGGGGAGAGGCGTTGGATGGTTGCTTACGGAACGGCGGCTACCAGTTGCGGAACGACCTCGAACAGGTCGCCGATCAGGCCGTAGTCCGCCACCTGAAAGATCGGCGCTTCCGGATCCTTGTTGATCGCGACGATCACCTTGGAGTCCTTCATGCCCGCCAAGTGCTGGATCGCACCCGAGATGCCGACCGCGATGTAGAGCTGCGGCGCGACGATCTTGCCGGTCTGACCGACCTGATAGTCGTTCGGCACGTAGCCCGCGTCGACCGCGGCACGCGAGGCGCCGAGCGCGGCGCCCAGGGCGTCGGCGAGCGGCTCGAGCAGCTTGTGGTAGTTCTCGCTGTTGCCGAGGCCACGGCCGCCCGAGACGATGATCTTGGCGGCGCCGAGTTCGGGGCGCGCGCTCTTGGTGAGCTCACGGCCCTTGACGGACGTCAGACCCAGATCGGCGCCGGCAGCGACGGCTTCCACAGCAGCGGAACCACCCTGCCCGGCTGCTTCGAAGGCGGTCGTGCGCACGGTCATCACCTTCACCGCATCGACCGACTTCACAGTGGCCATCGCGTAGCCGGCATAGATCGGACGCACGAAGGTGTCGGCCGATTCGACGCCGGTGACGTCGGAGATCTGCGCGACATCCAGCAGCGCGGCGACGCGCGGCGCGACGTTCTTGCCGTTGGCGGTGCAGGGGGCGAGGATGTGGGTGTAGCCCGCCGCATTGGCGACGACCAGCGCGGCGACGTTCTCGGCGGTCTGCGAGTCGTAGTGAGCGGCGTCCGCAACGCGCACCTTGGTCACCCCTGCCACCTTGGCGGCTTCCGCTGCGGCGGCGGCGCAGTTGGCACCGGCGACCAGCACGTGGATCTCAGTTGCCAACTGAGTACCGAGCTTGGCAGCAGCCGAGACGGCGTTGAGGGTGGCGGCCTTCAGGCTCGCGTTGTCGTGTTCTGCAATAACCAGGATCGCCATGTTCAGATCACCTTCGCTTCGTTCTTGAGCTTCTCAACAAGTTGCGCGACGTCTGCGACGCGTACGCCGGCGCTGCGCTTGGGCGGCTCGGCCACTTTCAGGGTGGCAAGGCGCGGGGCGACGTCGACGCCGAGGTCGGCAGGCTTCACGGTCTCCAGCGGCTTCTTCTTCGCCTTCATGATGTTCGGGAGCGTCGCGTAGCGCGGCTCGTTCAGGCGCAGGTCGGTCGTCACGACCGCCGGAAGCTTGATCTCGATGGTCTCGAGACCGCCGTCGATTTCGCGCGTGACGGTCGCAGCGCTGTCGCCGAGATGGACCTTCGAGGCAAAGGTGGCCTGCGGCCAGCCCATCAACGCAGCCAGCATCTGGCCGGTCTGGTTGGAGTCGTCGTCGATCGCCTGCTTGCCGCAAATCACGATCGTCGGCTGCTCCTTGTCGCACAGCGACTTCAGCAGTTTCGCGACAGCCAGCGGGTGCAGGTCTGCGTCGGTCTCGACGAGGATGCCACGATCGGCCCCGATCGCCATTGCCGCACGGATCGTCTCCTGGCAGGCTGCGACCCCGCAGCTCACCGCCACGACTTCGGTCGCGATGCCGGCCTCCTTCAGCCGCACGGCTTCCTCGACGGCGATCTCGTCGAAGGGGTTCATCGACATCTTCACGTTCGCAATATCAACGCCCGTGCCGTCAGCCTTCACTCGCACCTTGACGTTGTAATCGACCACGCGTTTGACGGGTACAAGAACTTTCAAGTCAGGTCTCCAAAAAATGCTCGTCAATCAGACCACGCCGTTCGAATGGAGCCGTTCGATCTCAGCGTCATTCAATCCGAGCGTCGTCGCGAGAATCTCGTCAGTATGTTCGCCAAGCATCGGTGGCGGCAGCCGATAATCGGGCGGCGTCGCCGACAGCTTCATCGGGTTCGCGACGAGCGGCACCGTGCCGGCGACCGCGTGCGGAATCGTCACCTTCAGCCCGCGCGCCTGCACCTGCGGGTCGGCGAAGACGTCGGCCAGCGTATTGATCGGGCCGCAGGGCACGGCGAGGGACTCGAGCGCGGCGATCCACTCGGCCGTGCTGCGCAGCACCGTGAGCTGCTTCAGTTGCGGGATCAGCGTGGCGCGGTTCCGCACCCGTTCGGCGTTGGTCGCGAAACGCGGGTCGGCGGCCAACTCCGGACGGCCGGCCTCGGTGCAGAAGCGGGCGAACTGTCCGTCGTTGCCGATGGCCAGGATCATGTAGCCGTCGGCGGTGGGGAAGTCCTGGTAGGGCACGATGTTCGGGTGCGCGTTGCCCAGCCTGCCCGGCGAGCGGCCGGTCGTGAGGTAGTTGGCGGCCTGGTTGGCGAGGCAGGCGACCTGCACGTCGAGCAGGGCGAGATCGATGTACTGCCCCTCGCCGCTGCGCTCGCGCCACGCCAGCGCGGCGAGGATCGCATTCGCGGCGTACAGCCCGGTGAGGATGTCGGTCAGCGCCACGCCCGCCTTCATCGGCCCGCCGCCTTCCTCGCCGTCGGGGCGGCCGGTGATGCTCATCAGCCCGCCCAGCCCCTGGATCAGGAAGTCGTAGCCGGCGCGCGGCGCGTAGGGCCCGTCCTGGCCGAAGCCGGTCACCGAGCAGTACACGAGGCGCGGATTGACCGCCTTCAGCGATGCGTAATCGAGCCCGTACTGCCGGAGGCCGCCGACCTTGAAGTTCTCGATCACGACGTCGGATTCGGCCGCCAGCCGTCTCACCAGTTCCTGCCCCTCGGCACGCGTGATGTCTATGGTGACCGAACGCTTGTTGCGGTTGGCGCACAGGTAGTAGGCGGCGACGTCCGTGTCGTCGCCGGACTCGTCCTTCAGCCACGGCGGCCCCCAGCCGCGGGTGTCGTCGCCCGCACCGGGGCGCTCGACCTTGATCACGTCGGCGCCGAGGTCGGCGAGAATCTGGCTCGACCAAGGGCCGGCGAGGATGCGCGAAAGGTCCAGGACGCGGATGTGCGAAAGAGCATTTGCCATGATAGTCGCCCTTGTATCTTCCAGAATGATCTTTATAAAAATGATTGGTACGCTGTGGAGCTTGTGGGCGAAGGGCCGCGCGGTGGGAAAGTCGTCAGACTTTTCCACGGCAAGCGGCCCGGTGGCCGACAGGCCATCGTCCACAAATCCACAGTGTGGGTCGTTTCGGGCACGGCGGCGCAGCCTGTTAGCCCTCGGGGCCTGCAAGCCCGCATCTGAGCAGATGGCGCGCCGTCGCGACCGTTCCTCCGAAGCCCGAACAGTTGCTGGACCGAAAATCGCATTTGCAAGGATGGGAGGGTAGGAACATGCCCGAATCGATCGTTGTGGGCATCGACATCGCGAAACTGACTTTCGATGCCGCATGGGGTGTGACGGCCGATGTGCGGACGTTTCCTAACGACGACGCCGGTCACGAATCGCTGATCACGGCCCTGGCCGGGCAGACGGTCGAGCTGATCGTGATGGAGGCCACCGGCGACCTCGAGCGGGATCTGGCCTGTGCGCTGCAGGCGGCCGGCTTCGCCGTGGCGGTAGTCAATCCGCGCCAGGCGCGCGATTTCGCCCGCGCTATGGGCTATCTGGCCAAAACCGACCGCATCGACGCGCGGGCCTTGGCGGCGCTGGCCCAAGTGTTGGTGCGCCACCCCGAACGCGACAAGTTCGTCAAGGCGCTGCCCACGGCCGAGCAGCAGGCGTTGCAGGCACTGGTGGCCCGGCGCCGGCAGCTGGTGACGATGCTGGTGGCCGAACGCCAGCGCCTGGCGGTCAGCCATAAGGCCGCCCGCGCCAGCATCGAGGCACTCATCAAGGCCATCCGTCAGCAGCTCGATTCCGTCGAGGCTGAACTGGCCAGCCACATCGACCGACATCATGCCGAGCTTGCCCGTCAGCTCGCCAGCGTGCGCGGGATCGGCCCGGCCACCATCGCCACCCTGATCGCCGATGTCCCCGAGCTGGGCGCACTGTCCCGGCGCGAAATCGCTGCCTTGGTCGGGCTCGCCCCCTTCAATCGCGATTCCGGACAGATGCGCGGCAAGCGCAGCATCTTTGGTGGGCGCGCCGAGGTCCGGCGCGCCCTCTACATGGCCACGCTCGCTGCCATCCGATTCAATCGTGTGATCCGGTGCTCTTACGACCGCCTGGTCACCGCCGGCAAACCGAAGAAGGTCGCCATCGTTGCCTGCATGCGCAAGCTCCTGACCATCCTCAACGCGATGGTCCGCACCGCCAAGTCCTGGGACGAATCGACTCATTTGGCTTGACTCGAAAGACAGTTGCTCAGTTCTTGAAATGGGGCACGCCCACAGTCGTGCGGAAGGCGCGTTTCTTACTGGTACAGCCGAAGTGCCAGTGAAGAAGCGCCGTATCGGTAGCGCCGCATCTTGTCTCATTCAAATTCATCGTGATTCCTTTCCGAGGCTGGTGCGTCGGATGTTTGTTGTGAGTCGAATGCATGCTAGGAAACAAAAATAAGGGGTGCAAACGCAATATTCGAAGTGATCTGTGCGTTGTTAGCACTTCGTGAAGGGGAAGGCGATCAAGCATGTGGCGGCAGCCTGTACAAGCGAGGGGCGAGTCCCGACTTTCTCCGCGTCGGCCTTATCGTCGTGCCGACCTTCCGAAAGACTGACGCGGTTGTTGCCGGTCCGTTCAGAGTGATGACGGCGAAGCGATAACGAGAGGCGGGAGGCGGGAGGCGAACTCGATGGCTGCCTTGCAGATTTGCATCGCATGTGCAATTCTGCATCATCGTCGAAGTCGTTCCGAGTGTGCCGTAAACGGAAAAAGGCCCGGTTTATGGCGTCACTGATGCGCATTGATTGAGTCGGTTTGGGCCTGGTAAGGGAATTGCTTGTCGCTTCGGACGTCGCGCGGAATGCGCGCCGTGCATCTGGCACGGAGGACCGAAGCTGATGAATCTTGATGAAAGCCGTCTCGAAGCCCCTCTGGGTCAAGATAGTTGTCGCCTCGATAGAATCTGAAACCCGAGGGCGATAACGGAAGAACGAAGTGGCCAGGTACGGACAAGCATTCAAGGACAAAGCGGTAGCACGGTTGTTGCCCCCGGAGAGCGCATCGGTGGAGACGGTTTCCCGCGAACTGAGTATTTCAACGGCCACGCTGGAGCGGTGGCGCGCGGATGCGCTGTCCAAGCCCGCTCGCGAGCGGGCTTGGACAGCGCCGGCCCGATTCGAGGCGGTGCTGCTCACCGCCGCGATGGACGAGGCCAGCAAGAGCGCCTGGTGCCGCGAGAACGGCGTGTATCCGCAGGAGCTCGAGCAATGGCGCGCAGCGGCCACGCAGGCGCTGGCCGACCCCGAGGACGCCGCGCGGATCAGCCACCGGGAGAAGAAGGCCGACCGGCGCCGCATCAAGGAGCTCGAGCGCGATTTGCGCCGCAAGGAGAAGGCCCTGGCTGAAGCCGCCGCGCTGCTGGTGCTGTCAAAAAAGCTCGAGGCGATCTTTCCGAGGGACAAGGACGAGGACGCATGATCGGCCTGGAAGATCGCCAAACGATGGTCCGCCACATCGAGACCGCTCACGCAGCGGGTGCGCGCCTGCGCCCGGCGTGCGAGGTTGCCGGCATCACCGTGCGCACCCTGCAACGTTGGAAGGCCGAGGACGGCCTGCACGTCGGCGACCGCCGCCCGCTGGTCGAGCGTCCGACGCCCGCGCATGCGCTGACCGAAGAGGAGCGCGCCCGCATCGTGGCAGTCGCCAACGAGCCGCGTTTCGCCGATCAACCGCCGGCGCGCATCGTGCCGGCGCTGGCCGACGAAGGAGTCTACATCGCCAGCGAGTCGAGCTTCCAGCGCGTGCTGCGCGCCCACGGGCAGACCCGTCACCGGGGCCGCGCCCGGGCGCCTCAGCGCTCGCGCACGCCGACCACGCATGTGGCCACCGCACCGGGTCAGGTATGGTGCTGGGACATGACCTATCTGCCCACCGAGGTGAAAGGGCACTGGTTTTACCTCTACCTGATCCAGGACCTCTACAGCCGCAAGATCGTCGGCTGGGAGATCCACGACGCCGACGACGCGGACCATGCGGTGAGCCTGCTCAAACGCACCGCGCTGGCCGAGGGTGTGCACGCGATGCTCGAAGGCGCAAAGCCCGTGCTGCACGGGGACAACGGCAGCACACTCAAGGCCACCAATGTGCTCGCGATGCTGCACTGGCTGGGCATCAAACCGTCGTACTCGCGCCCGCGCGTTTCCGACGACAACGCTTTCGTCGAGTCGCTCTTCAAAACCGCGAAGTACCGCCCCGAATTCCCGACACGCGGCTTCCCCACCCTTGAAGACGCCCGCCTCTGGGGACGCGACTTCGTGCGCTGGTACAACTTCGAGCATCGCCACAGCGGCATCCGCTACGTCACGCCGGCGCAGCGACACGCGTTGGAGGACCAGGCGATCCTGGCTGCACGCCATCAGACGTATCTCCAGGCCCGCGAGCGCCACCCCGCACGCTGGTCCCGTGGGACGCGTGACTGGACGCCGATCGGCGCGGTCACGCTCAACCCGGAGCGCGACGCTGTCGTACGCGAACACATACATGCTAAAGACATAGAGCGTTTGGTTGCATGAATCAGGCGACAACTATCTTGACTTGTTCCGAAGCGAGAGGCGCGCCGTTCCTGGCATTTCGCGAGGATGGCTCGATTTTGATTGCGAACGATGCAGTGAGCAGGGCGCTGGGCTGCACGACGGACGCGCTGAAGCAGATGGGCCTGCGAGATCTGGTCGATGCAGGCACGGCGGCGACGCTGGAGCACTTCATGAGCGATCGAACCGCGCGGAAGGGGCCCATGCGCTTCGCGCCGATTCCCGTTCGAAAGGCGAAGAGGCTCAAGTCGTGCACGATGGTACCGGAACTTTCCGAACTGCACCCGACGGGGCGGATATTGATACTTGAAGGTATGAGCAAGCACGGAGAATGCGGCTTGGTCGGTGATCTCGAAAGCGAATTGGCGCTGCTGCGCCGTTTCGTGCGGGATTCTGCCGAGGCCATGTGGTGCATGGTCTTTGACGAACCCGTCGACCTCACCGTGAATGAAGCCGAAATCGTTCGCCAGGTGTTCGAGAACCCGTGTCACTGGGGTATCTGCAATGAGGCCATGGCACGCATGTACAACCTGCCTCCCGGTCTTGATATGACCCAGATGCCGGTGTCAGCGTATTTTCGGCGCAGCACCGCGAACGAGGCCTTCGTCAGGATGCTGATCGAGGCGAATTTCAATATCGACGCCGTGCCGACGGTGGAATTGCGCCATGACGGGTCGGTCATGTACGCAGAAACCAGCGTGCGTGCCGATGTCATCGAGGGGCGCCTGCACCGGATGTGGGGGATCCAGCGCGACGTAACCGATGAGCGCGTGTCCAAGTCGCACTTGGAGTCGCAGGAACGCAAGGTCAGCAAGGTGCTCGCTGCGCTGCCTGACGCGGTGCTGGTGATCGACCGCTCCTGCACGGTGTTGGCGGTCAATCCCGCGCTGGAATCCTTGCTCGATTGGCCGGCCGACATGATCCTGGGCAGGAATGCAGGAGAATTGATCGATCTTGACCAGCCGCTGCCCAACGGACGCCGCTGGTACGGCCGCGATGTGCAGCGCTGGTGTGCCACGGTCAAACGGCGTGACGGAGATGGCGTGGTCTGTGACATTCACCTCGCACCGCTTGCGGCGGACGATCCGACGCACTTCGTGCTGTCCTTGCGCGAGGCGCTTGCGGTCGAACCGGCGCAGGCGCCCGTTGGGCCGCAAAAACCGCAGCGAAGGCGGCCCAGGGGCGCCGGATGAAGTGGGCGAACAGTTCGGCCGGGCCGTTCGAGCAGGCTGGAGAGCTCGACGTCGAGCGCCTGCTGGGTGACGACCGGTGGCATCCGCTGGTCGACCTTCTGCCGGATGCGATTACCCTTGTTGACCGGCTCGGACTGGTGCAGCACATGAACGTCGCTGCCGAGAGCCTTAACGAGATCAGTCGTGGCGCAATGATCGGCAGACCGATACGGGACTTCGTGAAGGCCTCGCGCATCGACTGTGCGTCGCTCACCGAGGGGTTCGAGCGCGGGAAAAAGCTGCAGGAGGTGATCGAGGACGCAGACGGCAGGGCATATCTGTTGCAGACGCGGCCGGTGCATACCTGGGAGGGCGAGCTAAACTGCTATGTCATCATCCAGCGCAGCCTCGAGCAGTTGGCCGAAGTGCTCAACGGAGACGGACGGCCCTCGGCGTCCTTTCTTCCACAAGCGGCCGCCGGGGGAGATGTGTCGCGCAGCCTCAGCGTGGGTGGCGGCGAACTGGTGCTGGGTACGCACCTGACGTCCTTGCTCGAATGCGGCAAGCGAGCCATTGCACTGGGCAGCCGCTTGCTCATTCTTGGCGAGTCGGGGGTGGGCAAGACGGAACTTGCACGTATGCTGCACCGCCAGTCGGGTATGGAAGGCCGTCCCTTCGTCCATGTGAACTGCGGAAGTATCCCGGAAAGCCTGTTCGAGTCGGAGATGTTCGGCTACGAGCGCGGAGCCTTTACCGGAGCGACCTCGAAGGGTAAGAAAGGCCTGATCGAGGTGGCCGATGGTGGCACCCTGTTTCTCGACGAGGTCGGCGAGATACCCCTGCAGTCACAGGCGAAGATCCTGCAGGTGCTGGAAGGGGGCGGACTGCAGCGCGTGGGCTCGACGCAGTTGCGCAAGCTGCGCATTCAGGTGATCGCGGCGACCAACCGGGATCTTGCCGAAATGGTGAAGGAAGGCACCTTCAGGCGTGACCTCTATTACCGCTTGTGCGTCGTGCCGCTCAAACTGGCGCCACTGCGCGAGCGCAGGGAGATAATCGGCCCGCTGCTCGACAGTTTTCTGGAACGGATCAACCAGCGCCGAACTCCGGCTCTGCGCATCGACGCTGAGTGCCGCAGGCGCATCATGAGGCACGACTATCCCGGCAACATCCGTGAGTTGCAGAACCTTGTCGAGCATCTTGCTGTGTTGTGCGACGTGGTCGCGCACAAGGATGACCTGCCTTTCGTCGACGAGGGCGAACGGGAAGAAACGGTGGTCCAAGGTCAATCCTTCACGCCGCCCGCTGCCACGACGGGAGGCGTGGCGGGGGCATCGCTGAAGGATGCCGTCCGCCAGTTCGAGCAGCGCCTCATCGAGGACGCCGTGCGCCGTACCGGGAGCAAGCGCAAGGCGGCCGAGGAACTGGGCGTCGACATCGCCACCATCGTGCGCAAAAGCCGCTGAGCGGTCCAGCGAAAGTCAGTGCACGCCATCCGGCAGTCGCGGTCGGATGGCGTGCCTCCATTCTTCCATGATCCACGCATATTGGTGCTGCAGATTTGCAGCGTGTGTGCGTGAACATGCAGCAATGCCGACCGCGCAGACCCAAAACAACCACATGACTGGATAAAAATTACATATCAAACAAAGCTTTGAGAAATCTGGCACGGTAGTTGTATCTATCTCTCTCGCAAGGCGGAGTGTTTCCGCCCGACGTTCAAATACCTAGAGGAGATTTCCAGATGGCCCGCGATCCCAAGTACGACATCCTTTTCGAACCGATTCGCATCGGGCCGAAAGTCTCCCGGAATCGCTTCTTCCAGACTTCGCACTGTGCCGGCCCCGGCTCCGAGCGCCCGGGCGCGCAGGCGCAATTGCGCGGGACCAAGGCGGAAGGCGGATGGGGGGTCGTATTCACCGAATACTGCTCGATCCATCCCGAAGCAGACGAATATCCCTACACCTCGGCACGTATCTGGGATGAAGGCGATGTGCGCAACCTGGGTCACATGTGCGACGTCGCACACAGCCACGGTTCGCTCGCGGGCATCCAGCTGTGGTACAGCGGCGGCAATGCGCCCTCGCTGGAGTCGCGCGAGACCGGGCGTTCGCCGAGCCAGTGGGTATCGCCGATGTTCGCGACGCGTTCGGTGTACGGATACGCGATGGACGAGTTGGACATCAAGGCGGTGATCAACATGTACGTCGAGGCGGGCAAGCGGGCTGAACAGGCTGGCTTCGATCTGCTGGAGGTGTCGGCTGGTGATGACACGGTACCGATCCAGTTCCTCGAGCCGCGCTTCAATAAGCGCACCGACAAGTACGGCGGCAGCTTCGAGAATCGTGCGCGCTTCTTCATCGAGTTGATGCATGCGCTGAAGAATGGGCTGGGCGGCCGCTGCGCGATCACGACGCGCTTCGAGATGGATACCCTCCACGGGCCCGAGGGTGTCGAGGCCCACGAGGACGGTGTGCGCTTGCTGGAACTGTTCCGCAAGGAAGGGGTGGTCGATCTCGTCTCGCTGAAGATCGGGGACTACGCCGAGTGGGGGGAGGACGCCGGTGCATCGCGCTTCCGCAAATCCGGCTGGGTGACGCCGTTCATCAAGCAGGGCAAGTCGATCCTAGGTCCGGATATCCCGGTCGTCGGTAATGGCCGCTTCACCAGCCCGGACGACATGATCGGCATGATCAAGAGCGGTGTCGTGGATCTGATCGGTGCGGCGCGGCCGTCGATCGCGGACCCCTTCCTGCCGAAGAAGATCGAGGAAGGACGGTTAGAGGACATTCGGGAGTGCATCGGCTGCAACATCTGCGTGTCGAAGTTCAACCAGGTCGGCCAGATCATGTGCACGCAGAACCAGACGATCGGCGAGGAGTATCGTCGCGGCTGGCATCCCGAGAAGTTCAGCAAGACCACGAAGCCGTGCTCCGTGCTGATCGTCGGCGGCGGGCCAGCGGGCATGGAGTGCGCGCGCGTGCTCGGCGAGCGTGGATACGAAGTGCACCTGCGCGAGGCCGAGGCCGAGCTGGGCGGACACTGGAAGCATGTGGCGAAGCTGCCGCGCCTCAACGAGTGGGGACGCGTGGTCACTTATCGCCAGATCCAGCTGTCGAAGATGAAGAACGTCGAGGTGCATCTGGGTGTCGGCAAGATGAGCGCCGACGATGTGCTCGAGTACGGCGCGGACAGGGTTGTCATCGCGACCGGCTCGCACTGGTGGGGTAACGGCATCGGGCCAGGCTGCGGGCCGATTCCGGGTGCCGACGACAGCCTGCCGCACGTGCTGACCCCCTATCAGATCGTGCAGGGCAAGCCAGTGCCGGGCAAGCGCGTGCTGGTGCTCGACGGCGAGGGGCATTTCCTGGGAATTACACTGGCCGAGATGATGGCGGATCAGGGCAAGGAGGTGACCTATGTCTGCGATGCGTCCGAGGTCGCCGAATACGGCGTGTTCACGCTCGAGGCGCCCAACAACAAGCGCATGCTCTTCGAGAAGGGCATCAAGAGCTGGCGCAACCACTGGGTGAGCAAGATCGAGCCAGGTAAGGTCACCCTGACCTATCTGTACAAGCACGGTCCTGATCTGCTCGGCCCGGAGTCCGGAGGAATTCCGCGCCGCGACAACGGCGGCGATTTCACCGTCGATGTCGATGCGGTGATCCTCGTGACGTCGCGCTATTCCGACAACGCGCTATGGAACGAGCTCAAGGCGCGCAAGGCCGAGTGGGCGGAAAACGAGATCCAGGACATCTATCGTATCGGCGACTGCAAGGCCCCGGCGCAGGTGAATCAGGCGATGTGGGACGGTCACCGCCTGGCGCGCGAGTTCGACAGCGCGCATCCCGCCTATCCGCTGCCGTGGATCCGCGAGCGCCAGCTGTGGGGCAGCGAAACGGTGCCGAAGCTGGGTGACAAGCGCGTCAGGGTCGAGGTCGACTGAGTCCGCGAGGGCGGGTGCCACGAGGCATTCGCTCGTCTCCTGCCGGGGGTGCTGAGTCGCGCGCCCGGCTCCCTTTCACCATCGTCAGACGGCTTCGAGACCATGGAAACACGTGAGTTGTTCTGGGGGCTGGGTGCGTCCGGCAAGCTGATTTTCTACGTTATCGGCTTCGTCGCAATCGCCGCCTTCGTGTTGGGCTTTGCCCGCTATATAGTCAAATACCGGCGCGGACGGCCGCTTCCGGCGCCACTGGATCTCGTCGCAGGAGTGCGCCGCATGGTGGCGGACCTCGGCACGCACCGGGGCTTGCGGCGGCGCGACCGCTATGCGGGACTCGCGCATGCGGCGATCTTCTTCGGGTTCGCGCTGCTGTTCGTCGGGACTGCGACGATCACGCTCGAATACGACATCCTTGAACCCCTGTTCGGCGTCACCTTCTGGAAGGGCAACTTCTTCCTGCTGTTCGGATTGACGCTCGATCTCGCCGGCCTTGCGCTGGTCGCCGGTCTGGTCTTGATGATGGTGCGCCGCGCTGCCTTTGCGCTGCCCAAACTCGACTACCTGCGCGCCTATCGCGGCGAGACCGAATTGCGTCCGGCCGCCAAGCGCTGGAAGGTGGAGGATTGGGTGTTCCTGATCGCGCTGCTCGCGATTGCATTGTCGGGCTTCGTGCAGGAAGGGGTGCGCCATGCGATGGAGCGCCCAGCATGGGGAGCTTGGGAGCCGGTCGGGGCGGCGCTTGGCGGCTTGTTCGGTGCCACGCTGTCCCAGGATGGCATCGCAGCGTTGCGCGCGGCCAACTGGTGGCTGCACGGTTTTGCCGCGTTGGCCTTCATCGTCGCGCTGCCGTGGTGGAAGGCGCGCCACATCCTGGCAGTGCTGGGTTCGCTCGCCGCGCGGGATCCGCTGGCGCTACGCCGACTGCCGCGTCAGGCCGAAGACGCTGCTGCGGTTGGCGTTGCGACCATCGCGGATCTGAGCTGGAAGGACATGCTCGACCTCGATGCCTGCACCAAGTGCGGCCGTTGTCATGATGCCTGCCCGGCACGGGCTTCAGGATATCCGTTGAGCCCGCGTGACCTGATCCTCGACCTGCGTGTGCATAACGATGTCGCGCAGGGTAAACCGCAGGCCGGTGTCGACCTGATCGGCGCGGTGACCGGGAGCGGGGTGATTGATCCGGAAACGCTGTGGTCTTGCCGAACCTGCGGCGCGTGCCAGGAAATCTGTCCGGTGGGGGTCGAGCACCCGGTGAAGATCGTGCAGATGCGTCGTCAGCTGGTCGAGCGCGGCGAGCTCGATCCGCTGCTCAAGACCACGCTGGACACGATAGCTAACACCGGCAACAGCTTCGGGGAAAACGGTCGCAAACGGGCCGCGTGGACGCGTGAGCTGGATTTCCCGGTCAAGGACATTCGCAAGGAGACGGCAGAGCTGTTGTGGTTCGTCGGCGACTATGCGTCGTTCGATCCCCGCAACCAGCGGGTGAGCCGGACGTTCGCGCGTCTCCTACGCGCCGCGAAGCAAGACTTCGCGTTGTTGCACGAAGGAGAACGGACGGCCGGCAATGACGTGCGGCGAGTCGGCGAGGAAGGCTTGTTCGAGTCGCTGGTCGAACACAACCTCGGGCAGATGGGCGCAGCGCAGCCGTTCAAGCGGATTGTGACGACCGACCCGCACAGCTTCAATACGCTGAAGAACGAATATCCGGAATTCGGCCCCACGGCGCCCGTGAGCCACTACACGGAGGTGCTGTGCGAGCTGCTCGAGGCAGGCGTGCTGAAGGTGAAGCAACCGCTCGGATTGCGCGTGACCTTCCACGATCCCTGCCACCTGGGGCGCCTGAACAAGCGCTACGACGCGCCGCGCCGGGTGCTGGAGCTGATCGGCTGCGAACTGGTGGAAATGCCGCGTAACCGTGACAACTCCTTCTGCTGCGGGGCTGGCGGCGGCCGTATCTGGATCCCAGACAAGCCCGGCACCAGCAAGCCGTCTGAGTCGCGCGTGCATGAGGCTGCGGGATTGGGCGGAATTGATGTGTTTGTTACCTGTTGCCCGAAGGATCTCACCATGTTTGAAGATGCACGCAAGACTGCAGGCCACGAAAAGGATTTCGTCGTCGAGGACATTGCCGAACTCGTTGCCCGCGCGATCGAACTCGAATCGCTCAAACTCGCTGACCTGCCGGACTTCGCCGAGCGCCTGACCTCCGCCGTCGCCGATCGTGTGGCGCAGGCGGTCGGCGCGCGCCTCGACGCGATCCTCGCTGCGCGCCCGGTCGCGATGCAGGCGGCGGTCGTGCCGGTGCGGCCCGTCGTTGCAGAGGCGTCGGTGCCCGGGATAACCGACGGGCCGGTCGCCGCTGCGGTCCCCGCCGCGCCTGCGTTCGCGGGTTCTGGTCCTGCATGGCAAATTCGCCCGGTGTTGCCTGTGGACTTGCCTGGCTACGAGGTGCCTCCCTGCGAGGGACCGCGCATCCTCGTGACTGTGAAGCATGTCGGAAAGCTGGGTGACGAGTTCCGCTTCACTTCCGATGGCCGCGGCATCGACAGCGAATTTTTCGAATACCAGCTGAACGAATTCGATGACGTGGCGCTGGAAGAGGCGCTGCAACTGATCGAAAAAACCGGCCGTGGCGAAGTCGTGGTGGTCACGGTGGGGCCGGCGGAAGCCGAAGAGACGCTGCGCAAGGCGCTTGCGAAAGGCGCGCATCGTGGTGTGCGGGTGTGGGACGACTCGCTGGTCGGTGCGGATCCGATTGCCGTGGCACGGCTGCTTGCAGGCGTCGCCCTGAAGGAGCAGCCCTGCCTCATCATCGGAGGCGTGCAGTCTAGCGATATGGCCAATGGCGCCACCGGCGTAGCCCTCGCCCGTCTGCTTGGGTGGCCGCGTGCAGCGGTGGTGGTGGCGACCGAATGGGATGGTGGCGAGCGCATGACCGTCACGCGCGAGTTGGAGGGCGGTCTGCGCCATCGCTTCAGTCTGGCGCTACCCGCGCTGTTGACGATGCAGACCGGGGCCAACACGCCGCGTTACGCGACGATGCGGATGCAGAAGCAGGCGAAATCGAAGCCGATCGCCGAGGTGGCGGCTGGCACAGATGACGCGTGGGCCTCGGCGTGGGTGGAACGTCTCGCCGAGCCGCCGGAGACGCGTGCAACGATGTTGAACGGAACGCCGGACGAGGTGGCTGCCCAGGTGCTGCAGATCGTCCGCGACAAGATGGGAGCGAACGCATGAGCGGGATTCTGGTGGTAGCGGAACACAGGCGCGGCGTGCTCGCCGACATCAGCCGAGAAGCGGTGGCCGCAGCAGTGGAGGCGCGCGCAGCGATCGGCGGGCCAGTGTGCGTGGTGGTGATCGGCGATGATCCAGTGCGTCACGCGAATGGCCTGAACCAGCCCGGGGTGGATGAAATCATCACCGTGACGGCCGGGGGCAGCGAGTTCGATGCGATGTTGTACGAGGAGGCCGTCATGGCGGTCGCTGCCGAGATGAAGCCGACTCTTATTGTGCTGGGACACTCGGCCGACGGCATGGCGCTGGCGCCGGCGCTTGCCGTGGGGCTGGGTAGCGGGTTTGCGTCCGACGTGTTCGGCTTCGGTGTGGATGAGCAGGGGATCTACGCAGTGCGCAGCGGCTTCAACAACAAGGTGAACGTCAGCCTGCGCTTTCCGGACAAGCCGGTCGTAGTGCTCACCTTGCGTGGCCAGACCTGGAAGCCGTCGTCCGATATCGGTTCCGCCACGGTAAAGCCGTTCGCCGGCGCAGTTCCAACGCCCGGCTACAGCCACCTCGAATACATCGAGCCGCCCGCTTCCGGCGTTGACATCGGCAAGGCCGAGTTCATCTTCTCGATCGGGCGCGGCATCCAGGACGAGAACAACGTGCCACGTTTCGCGGGCCTTGCCGAGCGCATTGGTGCAACGCTCGGCTGTTCGCGTCCGGTGGCGGACTCCGGCTGGCTGCCGAAGGCCCATCAGGTCGGTCTTACCGGCAAGGTCGCTGGCAACTGCAAGCTGTATATCGCGTGCGGCATTTCAGGTGCGGTGCAACATCTGCACGGCATGAAGCACGTCGAGACGATCATTGCGGTCAATACTGACCCCCACGCTCCGATCTTCAAAGTCGCAAGCCTTGGGGTGGTGATGGATTCGCTTGCCTTTGCGGACGCACTCGAGCGCCAGCTTCAATGAGGCCGAGCCTGACGCCATCCTCCAACGATAACTATGGAATGAAGGAAGAATGACCAGAATCGTGATTGCCTTCGACGGCTCGGATCAAGCGCGCAAGACACTCGAGGCAGTGGATTGGTTCGATCGGGACGGTCTCTCTGTAGTCCTCGTGTCTGTGGTGGACGGTCCCGCGCTGGATGCCAATGGCGACGCCGTGCATGCCGACCCCGAGCAGTTTGCGGGTGCACGGGCAATGACCTGCGAGGCAGCCGCCAGCATGACCGCGCGCGGGATCGACGTACAGGCACGCATCGAGGTCGGTCAGCCGGCTGAAGCGGTGATCGCGGTCGCGCGCGAAGTGAAGGCTGACCTCATCATGACCGGCTGCCGCGGGCTCGGACTGGCCCAGCGCCTCGTATTCGGCTCCGTTAGCAGTGCGATCCTGGGCGATGCACCGTGTCCCGTGCTGGTGGTGAGGTAGGCGGGCTGCTCACGCAGCCGCTAGGAAATCGTACAGGCGCGGGTCGTCGCAGAAGGCTGCGTTGAATCGCAGCCACGGCGATGGTCCCGGCTCGTGCGTAAAGAGATGGCCCGGTGCGAGCATGATCCCGTTCTCGGCGGCGCGCGCGCTGAGTGCTCCGGCATCCTCGATGCGGGGATCGCGAGCCCACACGAACATTCCTGCAGTGGGCGTCAGCAGCGGCTCGAGGCCCGCTTCGGCGAGTTTGTGGCAAGTGTTCGCCAGTGCCTCGCCGAGGCGTTCGCGCAGCCCCTTCAGATGCTTGCGGTAGCGCCCTTCGGTCAGGATCTCCAGTGTCAGGCGTTCGGTCAGTTCCGACGAAGACAGTCCGGAGGCCATCTTGATTGCGGTGAGCTCCTCCATCAGTCCGGCGTCGCCCGCGACGAAGCCGACGCGTAGCGCGGGCGAAATGCTCTTCGAAAAACTGCCGACGTAGATGACGCGACGCAGCTGATCAAGGCTGGCAAGGCTGCGCCGCTGCAACACGTCAAGTTCGCTGGAAACGTCGTCCTCGACGATGATCAGATCGTGGCGGTCGGCGAGCTGCAGTACGCGGTGTGCAACGGGTAATGAATACGACGCACCGGTGGGATTCTGCAGGCGTGGATTGGTGAAGAAGGTACGCGGCTTGTGCGTCAGCATTAGCGCTTCGAGGCGTTCCACGTCCGGACCCTGAGGTCCCCAGGGCACCCCCATGATGCGCGCGCCGCAATCCCGCAGGTGCGAGCTGAGAACGCTGTAGCCGGGGTCGTCCACCAGAACGATGTCCCCAGGCCGGACCAGGCAACGCGCCACCAGTGCCAGCGCGTGATTGGCGCCACTGGTGAGCAGGATGGATTCCGGGGCAGCGCAGATTTCGTGTTCGCCCAGCCAGTCGCTGATGCTCCAGCGCAGCGCCTCCAAGCCTTTCGGCAAGCCGTAGCTGGTGAGGTGTTTGCTGGGTTTGGCTGCAATCTGGCGAAGGTTGCGGCGGAGCGCTTCTCCGTCCAGCCAGTCTTCCGGCAGCCATCCGCAGCCGGCCTTGATGCCGGCCGATTCACCTTCCCAGATCCGCTTAACCAGCCAGCGCCCGTCAAAGCGCACGTTACGCAAGGTCTCGTCGCGCGGGGTGCCAGCTTTGGTGCCGCGCAGGCTGCTGCGTACGAAGAATCCGCTGTTCTGTCGCGCCACCAATAGTCCTTCTGCGACCAGGCGGTCATAGGCTTCGACCACCGTGGAAGGGCTGACCTGGTGCTGGCGCGCGAACTGGCGAATCGAAGGCGCCTTCATGCCCTCGGCGAGCTTGCGGTCGGCGATCAGACGGCGAAAACCCGCGGTGATCTGCGTCACCAGCGGTACGGCGGAGTCGTGTTCGAGCTGCAGCATGGCGTAGTGGGATCCCTCGGCATTGGATGCTAATACGCAGATCCTGTGCCAGTCCACGAGAGCCAGAGATCTTTCCGGGATGCGGCGTCTGGTGGGTGGTTTCGGCCCAGTCTAACCGGCGCGGCCCGCAATCGAGGGCTCCTGGATCGCATGGTGCTGCGTCGTTGCAGCGCCTTCGCCCTTGCGCCGCTGCAAACGCGCAGCAAAGACGCGCGGTGCGAATGGGAAATAAGAACAAATTATAGGTAAATCAGTATTTTATCTATCGTGGCATTGGACTTGCTGAAAGGAAGGCACAAGAGAAACGACCCCGGATAGAGGGCGAGCAGCAAGCGGACCGACAGGGGTTCCTCAAGGCAAACACATTCAAAGGAGGTTTCAAGGTGAGGAAATTGACACTAACGCTGTCCACGACGCTCGCGGTCACGGCGAGTTCACTCGCGTGGGCGGGCGCAACGGAATCCGAAGCCGCAAAGCTGGGTGGCGAGCTGACACCCGTCGGCGCCACGAAAGAGGGCAACAAGGACGCGTCGATCCCGGCGTGGTCGGGCGCCACGGCCAAGCCCCAGGGGGAGTGGAAGGTCGGCAAGAATCGCGGCGATTTCTGGAAACATAAAGACGAAAAATCGACGCTGACGATTAATGCGGCGAACGCGGACCAGTACGCCGAAAAGCTGAGTCCTGGCCAGCTGGCGATGCTCAAGCAGCTCAAGGGCTATGAGATGCGCGTCTACCCGTCGCACCGGGAATGTTCCTACCCGGATTTCGTGCTCAGCAACACAAAGAGCGGCGCAACCCGCTCGAAGATCGCCGCGGACGGGTGGTCGCTGGAAGATGCGGCGCTGCCGGGCGTGCCTTTCCCGGTGCCGAAGACCGGCGTCGAGGTGGTCTGGAACTACCTGATGAGGTATCAGGGCGTCGGAATCGTCTGGGACAACGCGCTGGCGACGGTGTCGCCGCGGCCGGGGACAACCGAGGGAGTTTCGACGCGCTACAACCAGGCGACCTATTACCCGTGGGCCAAGAAGGGCACGACGTCGCCAAAGGACGTGAATTACATGCAGCAGGGGTTCTACTACGCGTTCCAGGAGCCGGTTGCGCTCGCCGGCCAAGCGCTGGTGCAGAGCTATTTCATGAACAAGGACGCGGAGTCCTTCTACTACTTCACCGGTCAGCGGCGTGTGCGTCGCCTGCCCAACTATGCCTATGACACGCCGATCATCGGCTTCGAGAATCAATTCCCGAACGACTCGATCTTCCTGTTCTACGGCAACCCCGACCGTTTCGACTGGAAGCTGATCGGCAAGAAGGAGATGTACGTCCAGTACAACAACTTCAAGAGTATCGACGCGGGCGTGAAACAGCAGGGGCTGGAGCAGCCGTACATCGACAACGACGCGCGGCGCTACGAGCTGCATCGCGTGTGGGTCGTGGAAGCCACCGTGAAACAGGGCGTGCGGCACAGCTCTCCGAAGAAGGTGTTCTATTTCGACGAGGACACCTGGCTGATGGTGGCTGGCGAGGACTACGACAGCAAGAACCAGTTGTGGCGACACAAGGAGTCCAGCGTGTATCCGGTGTGGGAGCTGGGCGCCTGCAGCAATACCGCGATGTATTTCCTGCACGACTTCGCCAGCGGTCGTTACGTGACCGATTCGAACGTCACCAACGGTGGGAAGGATCTGCGCTTCTACGCCGATCCGGGCGATCAGCCCTATTTCAAGGACAGCTTCTATACCGCGGAAAACCTCCGCGCGGTCAGCGATCGCTGAGCGGGCGGGATTGCATCCTGCGCGGTGTGTATCGCGCCGAATGGATGGCGAACTTAGAGGTGTCGGACGGGTTTGACTAGGGAGACAGAACATGAAATTTCAACGCAAGACGTGCAGTCTGTTGGTGAGTGCCGCAGTGGCGCTGTTTGCGGCCGGAACCCAGCCGGCGCATGCTTTCCGCTTCGAGGCGGGGGACATTCAGGGGTCGCTGGACTCCACTTTTACAGCCGGTATGGGGGTGCGGGCTCAGGATCCGTCCTGCTCGCTCGTGGGCGATCCGACCACGTCGTGTGGCGCGCGCGCGAATACTGCGCAGTGGTCGGGCGGCGACAACGGAAACCTCAATTACAAAAAAGGAGATTTCTTTACCGCCTATCTGAAGGGCACTCACGAGCTGCTGCTGAAGATGCCCGACGGTTGGAAATTCATGGCGCGCGGCACCTGGTTGCACGACTTCAAGGCCGATGACACCGAGCGAACCGAGTTGTCGAGCGGAGCCAAGGGGCAAATCGTCGACGACGCGCGCCTTCTGGATTTGTGGGTAAGCAAGGAATTCAATGTCGGGGGTCACGACGCGCGCGTTCGCCTGGGTAACCAGGTTATCAACTGGGGCGAAAGTCTCTTCGCGATTGGCGGCATCAATGCGACGAACGCGCTTGACTTTCAGCGCCTGTTGGTGCCCGGTACCCAGTTGAAGGAGGCCGTGCTGCCGGCGCCCATGCTGAGCATCGCATCTTCGCTCGGAAAGGGCCTCAACTTCGAGGCGTATTACCAGTTCCGCTGGAACAAGACGCTCTATGCACCGGTGGGCGGCTATTGGTCGGTGATGGACTATTATGGCAAAGGCCGCGAATCCGTGTCGTTTAACGGCGCGAATTTCAACATCACGGGCCGCGATCAGGCGTCCTTGCTGGGGCGCCGCGAATTCACGGGCGCCGAAGGCGACGCCGCGATCACGGCAAATGGTGATTTTCCCGCAACAGTCGGCGGCGACATCAAGCCAGGTCATGGCGGGCAGTATGGTGTTGCGGTCCACTGGGCACCCGAAGGCACCTCGCTCGATCTCGGGGCTTATTACATGCAGTACCACGACAAGACGCCGGTTCTCAATCTGGTGAACGGCAGCACCTATCGCTGGGAGTTTCTCGAAAAGCGGGAACTGTACGGTCTCAGCGCCAACCTCCCGTTGGGCAATTGGGCAGTCGGCTGGGAACTATCCTATCGGCCGAAGGACGCGGTTTCACTCTCGGCCTGCTACAACGCGGGCGGCGCGCTGGACGCGAACACGAATATGGCGGCGGTCAGCAATTGCCCTCAATACACGGACAACGAGAAGTATCAGATGCACCTGACCGGGATGCTGCAGCTCACGCCTGGCGATCATGGGGCGGTACTGGATCTTTTTGGTGCGGATTCCGGCTTCCTCTCGATCGAGGGCGTCGTCGCGCAATATCCCGGCGTAAACGCCAACAAGCGCGTGCGTCGCAACATCGATGGCGTCCTGGTCGATCAGGTGCCCGCGGCGGGATATTTCATTTTCCTCGACCGCAGCAATCCTGACGCGCCGATCGCCAAGGGAGGCGGCACGGAAACTTCCTGGGGTTACATCGTAGATGCGAACCTCAACTACGACAGCTCGGTTATTCCGGGCTGGCAGGTGATCCCCGGGGTGACCTTCGTGCATGCGGTGCAGGGCGATACGCCGAACTTCGCGGTGCCTTACCTGGAAGACGCCAAGGCGGCCAACTTCTACGTCCTCTTTACGCAGAACGCCGGGCGATGGCAGGCGGGCCTGAACTTTGCCACCTATTTCGGCGGTAAGAGCGATCCAGCACGCCAGTATTACAAGGACCGCGACTTCTTCGGTGCCTTCCTTTCTCGCAACTTCTGAGTAAGTGACCGCCTCCCCGCGGAGACCCGGTAAATCAGGGTTTCCGCGGAGGACGGTTGCCGGCAGCACGGCAATTTAAGCAGGGGACAGGATCGTGGGCGGTTTTGTGAAGTGGCTCGAAGGTGCCGTTTTCAGGCAGCGGGTGCTGGTGCTCTCCGTTCTGGGAGTGATCACGGCCGTCATGGCATGGTTTGGCCTGCAGTTGCGGATGGAGGCGGGCTTCGAGAAGCAGATGCCCGTAGGGCATGAGTACGTGAAGACCTTCACGGAATATCGCGATCAACTGTTCGGCGCGAATCGCCTGACGGTCGTGGTCAAGGCCAGGAACGGCCATATCTGGAATCGGGAGGCTCTGGCCCGCCTGTACGAGGTAACCCAGGCTGTGATTTTCCTGCCGGGCGTCGATCGCATGGGCGTTCAGTCACTGTGGACGCCGAACAGCTTCGTCAATGAGATCACGGAAGAAGGTTTCCGCGCGCAGCCGGTGATTCCGGGAACCGTTACCGTGGAAGCCCTGGATGGCGAAATCATCGATGCGGTGCGACGTGCGACCGCACAGGGCGGCTATATCGGCACGCTCGTGTCGCGCGACCAGTCCAGCGCAATGATCACCGCCGAGATCGGCGAAGTGGACGCCGACGGCAATCGCCTCGATTACGTGGCTTACAACCGGCTCCTCGAGGAAAAAATCCGTGCGCCCTTCGAGGACGCCGACTTCGAAGTCCAGATCATCGGCTTTGCGAAGCAGATCGGCGACATCGCGGATGGCGCAGCGGCGGTTCTTGAATTCTGCGTTGTGGCGCTGCTGCTGACGACAGTCGCCGTGTATTGGTACTGCCACTCCCTGCGGTTGACGATCCTGCCGGTCGCCTGCTCGATCGCCTCGCTGATCTGGCAGTTCGGTACGCTCAAGTTGATGGGCTATGGTCTGGATCCGCTGGCTGTGCTGGTGCCTTTCCTTGTCTTCGCGATCGGCGTGTCGCACGGGGTGCAGCAGATCAATTTCATCGTGCGCGAGATCGCGCACGGCAAAAGCACGCTGGACGCTGCCCGGGCGAGCTTTACCGGCCTATTGGTTCCCGGCACGCTTGCGCTGGTTACGGCCTTCGTATCGTTCATCACGCTGCTCCTGATCCCGATTCCGATGGTCAAGGAACTGGCGATCATTTCGTCGATCGGTGTCGGCTACAAGATCGTTACCAATCTCGTGATGCTGCCCGTGGCCGCGTCCTTTCTTAACTTCAGCCGCGAGTATGCCGACAAGGCGATGCTCAAGCGCGAGCGGCGTTCGCAGTGGCTGCGCGGACTGGCGCGCGTGGCGCGGCCGCGCAATGCGGTGATGGTGGCAATGTTGACGGCGGCGATCTTCGGGGTGTCCGTCTGGCAGAGCCATGACCGCGTGGTGGGCTCGGTTCTGCCGGGGGCGCCCGAACTGCGGCCCGAGTCGCGGTTCAACCGCGATGCGGTGTCGATCGCCGGATCCTACGACATGGGCCTCGACTGGTTAACGGTGGTGTTTGAGGCTCCAGCCAATTCCTGTGAAGACGTTGCGGCCGGCAAGTACCAGGACGATTTCGTCGCTGCGGTCGAGAATGTGCCGGGTGTGCAAGCCGTCAGGAGCTTTGCCCGGGAACTGCGCACCTACAATCAGGGCTACAACGAAGGCAATCCCAAGATGGCGGTGGTGCCCATCGACGGCGGCAACTACGCGGCCCTGGCCACCGAAATTGCACGCAACCGCGGTTACGTCAACACCGACTGCAGCATGACCGCCGTGCATCTGTACCTCACTGACCACAAGGCCTCCACGATCCACCGCGTGATCGAAGCGGTGAAAACGTTCCGCGCGGCCAATGTGATCGAAGGCGTCAATGTCCGTCTTGCGTCAGGCAATGCCGGCGTGCTCGCGGCCATCAACGACGAGGTGGAGCGCAGCGAACTGCCGATGATGCTGTACGTGTATGCGGCGATCGCTGTGCTGGTGCTGCTGGCGTACCGCGACCTGCGCGCGGTGGTGGCATGTTGCCTGCCGCTCACGGTCGCGACCTTTATCGGCTACTGGTTCATGAAGGAATTCGAGATCGGTCTGACAGTGGCGACGCTCCCGGTGATGGTGCTGGCAGTCGGAATCGGCGTCGATTATGCCTTCTACATCTACAACCGCTTGCAGATGCACCTCGCCAATGGCCACGACATCGGTCGGGCGCTCGAATTTTCGATCCTGGAAGTGGGGATGGCAACGATCTTCACTGCGATCACGCTGGCAATCGGCGTCGCCACCTGGGCCTTCTCGGAACTCAAGTTCCAGGCTGACATGGGCAAGTTGCTGGCCTTCATGTTCATGGTGAACCTGGTGATGGCGATGACCGCCTTGCCGGCGTTCGCTGTGGTCCTCGAACGTGTTTTCCCACGTCGCGCGCCGGTGCGTGTGCCCGGGATCCTTCAGCACTGAGGCGGAGTCTGCTATGCAACTTAGATTGAGCGGGAAACTGTGCGCGCTGGTGCTGTGTGCGGGTGCGATGTTCGCCGGCGTGGCCCGGGCCGCGCCGTCCGAACTGATTCACCGTCCGGCGGCGCGGCTGGAACGCCCGATGGCAACCGGCCTGCTTGGCGTGGCCCATGCTGGCCAACGTCTTGTGGCTGTTGGCGATCGCGGCGCCGTGCTTCTTTCCGACGACGGTGGTGCGACCTTCCGCCAAGCCAAGTCCGTGCCGACGCGAGCGACGCTTACGGCGGTCAGTTTTGCCGATGAGCGCAACGGCTGGGCCGTTGGCCATTGGGGCGTGATCCTGCGCACGACGGATGGGGGCGAGACCTGGACCGTGCAGCGTGACGACACGAGCGTCGATCAGCCTCTGTTCTCTGTTTGGTTCAGTGATGCGCGTAACGGCGTCGCGGCCGGCTTGTGGTCATTGATCCTGCGCACGGCTGACGGTGGAGAGCACTGGGAGGTCATACAACCTCCGGCGCCGCAGGAAGGGCAGCGGCGCTCCGATCGCAACCTGTTCCAGATCTTTCCGGGTGCGTCCGGCGAACTGTGGATTGCGGCCGAACGTGGCGGCTTGTTGTACTCGCGAGACGGCGGGGCGCACTGGAGTCAGGTCGAGACAGGGGGCAAGGGCAGTTTGTGGACGGGCACCGCCTTGACCAGTGGAACCCTGCTTGTCGCAGGGCTGCAGGGCAAGGTGTATCGCAGCGCCGATCATGGTTCCAGCTGGCAGGTCGTGCCAGTCGGGACCGCCAGTTCGCTCACCCACATGGTTCAGATGCCCGACGGCGGCGTTGTTGCGGTCGGGCTGAACGGCGTGGTGCTGGAGAGCCACGACGACGGGCGCAGCTTCGCACTCACCAACCGGGCCGACCAGGCATCGATGACAGCTGTCGCGCACGGCCGCGGGGCTCGGCCGGTGTTGTTTTCGGCGCAAGGCGTGCTGGGCGGCACCCAGCAATAAACAAGGGGTGTGCCGGCGAGGGTGCCGGCATGCCAAAACGGGGCAGCAAACCGATTTTCGGAGGATCAACGGCATGAATGCAAACGTACAAGACAGCTCCACCGCAGCTTATTGGCATGAGAAGGCGAGGCTGTACAAACCCGAAACCCGCCTGTTCATCGACGGTGCTTTTGTCGATGCCCAGGCTGGCGGCCGTTTTACCGCTTACAATCCCGCGACCGGACAGCCGATCGCCGAGATGGCACGCGGGACGGCGGCCGACGTCGACCGTGCGGTGCAGGCCGCGCGACGCGCCTTCCGCGCCGGGACGTGGTCGCGAATGGCACCCCGCGAGCGCATGGACGTCATGTACCGTGCGGCACGCCTGATTGAAGCGCACACCGAGGAGTTCGCGCTGCTCGATTGCCTCGACATGGGCAAGCCCGTGTCGGAGCTGGTCGGCGGCGACATTCCGTTTTCCGCGCTGACCTTCCAGTATTTCGGCGAGACCATCGACAAGCTCGAGGGGGCGGTAACCAATACGGACCGCAATGCACTGCACATGATCGTACGCGAACCGCTCGGTGTGGTCGCGTGCGTCACCCCCTGGAACTACCCGACGATGATGGCGGCGTGGAAGGTCGCGCCGGCGCTGGCGGCGGGCAATTCGGTCATCCTCAAGCCCGCCGAGCAGAGCCCGATGAGCGCGCTGCTGCTGGCACGGCTGCTGGCCGAAGCCGGTGTGCCGGATGGGGTGTTCAACGTCGTGAATGGTTACGGTGAAGACGCCGGCCGCGCGCTCGCGCTGCACATGGAAGTGGACAAGATCGGCTTCACGGGTTCGACCGAAGTCGGCAAGCTGATGATGGTCTACTCGGGCCAGTCGAACATGAAGAAGGTGACCACCGAATGCGGCGGGAAGAGCCCGCAGATCGTGATGGCCGATGCCGACCTCGACGCGGCGGTGGGATACGCGGTCACGGGCATCTTCACCAACCAGGGCGAAGTGTGCAGCGCCGGTTCGCGCCTGCTGGTGCACGAGTCGTTGTACGACCAGTTCGTCACCAAGTTTGTCGCCGAGGCCGCGCGCTACCAGCCCGGTGACCCGCTCGATCCGGCGACGACGATGGGTCCCCTGGTCACGCCCGAGCAGCAGATGCGCGTGCTCGGCTATATCGACGCAGGTCGCACTGAAGGGGCGCGCGTGGAGATGGGCGGAGGGCGTCCGTCGGGCCTGGAAGCCGGCAACTATGTGTCGCCGACGCTCTTCAGCGGGGTGACGCCGCAGATGCGCATTGCGCGCGAGGAAATCTTCGGGCCGGTTGCGGCTGCCGTTCCTTTCAAGACGGTGGAAGAGGCGCTCGCCATTGCCAATGACAGCATCTACGGCCTCGCAGCGTCGATCTGGACACGCGATGTAAGTCTTGCCCACCGTGCCGCACGTGACGTCGAGGCGGGGATCGTGTGGATCAACTGCTATGACCACGGCGATATGACGCAACCGTGGGGCGGGTACAAGCAGTCGGGCCAAGGACGTGACAAGTGCTTTGAGACGGTACTTGCGCACACCCAGACCAAGTCGGTCTGGCTCAACCTCGCCTAATCAAAAAATATTTTTCTGTATTAAGGAGGAGCACCATGAAAAACTACAAAATGACCGCCGTCGCCATGATGGCTGCTTGTGCGGGAGTGGCACAAGCCGAACCGGTAACGATGACCGGCGGCTGGGTGGCGGATTTCTCGCCGGCGGTGATGGAAACGCCGCAAGCCTCGACGACCGTGTTCCAGTTCGAGGGGAGCTACAAGCTCGTCGCCGGCAAACGTGATGACGTGTACCTGCTGACCACCTGCGTCGGCATGGAGTCGGCGACCAAGGGCAGCAATGGTGAAACCAGCACCACAGGTTCTGGCCGCTGCGAATTGAAGGACCGCAGCGGCGACAAGCTTCTGGCGGCAATGGAAACTGCGTTTGACGGGTTTACGCTCAAGGTTCAGGGCGGTACCGGCAAGTGGGCCAAAGCCTCGGGCAAGATCGTGTCGAAGGAAACCTTCACCGTCGAGGGCGAGCGTCAGCTTAAGGGCTATTCCAACGCGCAGGGCGAGCTCAAGCTCGACTGAAGACCGTCGCGGTGCCGCCTGTCTCCGGACAGGCGGCAAGCGAATTGACAGGAGCGAGTCTCATGAATTCGGAAGCCAATGCGATGCAGGCCCCCGGCCGGATCACGCAATTCTTCCTCGATGCCCGTCCCGACGACTGGGGACTGTTATTGTCGGCGTCTGCGTCCGCGTATGGCGTCGGACTGCTGGCCATGCTGGTGTTGCCCTTCATGATCGGCGCAACCATGAACGGTCTGGGGCTCGACGAAGCCCAGGCCGGCTTCCTGGGCACAGTGGAGTTTCTAGGGGTCACTGTCGCGTCCCTGCTTGCGGCCCCGTTCATCGGCCGTTTGCCACGTCGCAATCTGGCGCTGGCGGGGGCCGCGTTGGCGATTATCGGCAATGCTCTTTCGGCGATGCAGTCGTCTTACGAAGTATTGCTGGTCATCCGGGCTGCCGTCGGCTTCGGTTGCGGTCTGGCGCTGGCTGCGGGCAATGCAACCGTTGCGAATGCCGAGAATCCGGAAAAGCTCGCGGCCCAGATGTCGATTCTGTTCGTGGTGCTGATGGTCGTGACGATGACCAGTTTCGCACGGGTGAGCGACCTCTGGAGCTACAAGGGGGTGTATGGCGCGCTGGCCGTATGCATGCTCGTGATGGCCATATTCATCTTCCGCCTGCCCCAAGGTACCGGCCAGGTGCATTCGACGGTCGAGCATCCGCATGCCCATCGCGGGATCCTTTCGATCTCGGGCATCTTCATGCTGTTTGCGATGTTCGCATTCGCACTACGCGATACGATGATGTGGGCATTCGCGGAACGCATCGGGAACGGAGTCGGCTATGGTCCTGACGACCTCGGGATGCTTTTTTCGGTGCAGGCGGTGATCGGCATCGTCGGCCCGTTGGTCGCGTCCTTGGTCGGCTCGCGCTACGGATTGCGCCTGCCGGTACTGCTGGGCATTGTCCTCACCGGCATCGTGACATTCACGATCCTGCAGTCGCCGAAAGCTATCGTTCCCTACTCGGTCGGTGTGCTGTTCATTTCGGGCACGTACTTCTATGCGTTGTCCTACCTTACGGCCCTGGCGGCCGAGCTGGATACGCAAGGGCGCATCGTTGCCGCGTCGGGAGGTTTTCTCGTCGCGGGAGTCGCCTTCGGACCCGCCGTGTCGGGTGCATTGATTGTGCGCGGAGGCTATGAGCTGAGCAGTTGGGTGAATGTTGGAATCGTTGTCGTCACCCTCTTGCTGATCCTCGTGCCGCTGCGCGCAGTAGGGCGCAAAGCCGACACGCTTCCACACTGAGTAGCGGTGGGTGTCTCCGTGCGGAGACGCCCACCCGCCTTCCCGGTAGCCGTATACCCAATCCCTTCATCAGAGCGGCCGCCGCGATTTCGCTTGGGCGGGATCGCCGCGGCCGCGCGCATTTCCGTCGCAAGTGTATTGCCTGACAGGGCAATACAGTGACGCCCAAATCAGTCAGGGATGTGTCTGGCTGTATGGGTGCGGGCTTCGTAAATTGACCCTACACGTGATCAACCAGACCGAGGACGAGAACCATGAGCAACCCGACCACGACCAACGCTTCCTTGATGACCCGTCGTACCGCAGCAGTAGCGCGCGGCATCGGCAACGCTCATCCTGTCTTTGCTGCCCGCGCCCAGAACGCCGAGCTGTGGGATGTCGAAGGCAAGCGTTTCATTGATTTTTGCTCCGGCATTGCGGTGGTCAACACCGGTCACAACCACCCGCGGATCGTCGAGGCGGTTTCGGCGCAGCTGGAGAAGCATTCCCACACGTGCTTCCAGGTCGCTGCCTACGAGTCTTATGTCGAACTCGCCGAACGACTGGTGGCGCTCGCGCCCGGCGACGCACCCAAGAAAGCGATGTTCATGAGCACCGGCGCCGAAGCGATCGAGAACGCGGTCAAGATCGTGCGCGCCTACACGGGCCGTCCCGGCGTCATCGCGTTCAACGGCGCTTTCCATGGGCGCACCATGTTCGCGCTCGCGTTGACGGGCAAGGTCGTGCCTTACAAGGCGGGATTCGGGCCGATGGCGGGGGAGGTCTACCACGCTCCTTATCCGTCGCCTTATCACGGCGTGACCGTCGATGACGCCATCGAGGGCATCGAGAAGCTTTTCAAGAACGACATCGACCCTGCCCGCGTCGGCGCGATCTTTGTCGAACCGGTGCAGGGCGAAGGCGGATACATCCCCGGAAGCGCCGAATTCTTCCAGCGTCTGCGTGCGCTATGCGATGCGCACGGCATCCTCCTGGTCGCGGACGAGATCCAGACCGGCATCGCACGTACGGGCAATCTCTTCGCGATGGAACACTTCGGGGTCGTCCCCGATTTGACGACGCTTGCGAAGGGGCTGGGAGGCGGCATGCCGATTTCTGCGGTCGTCGGTCGTGCCGATGTGATGGACGCCGTTGCGCCTGGAGGCCTCGGCAGCACCTATGCCGGGCATCCGATGGCATGTGCCGCTGCGCTGGCTGTGCTCGACGTTGTAGAGAAGGAGGCGCTGTGCCAGCGCAGCGCAGCCATCGGTGAACGGCTGCGGGCCGGTTTCAAGCGCATGACGAGGGACTGCAAGTGCATCGGCGACGTGCGCGGCCTGGGGGCGATGACCGCCATCGAACTGGTCGATCCTGCCACGGGTGCGCCCTCTGCCGACATCGCCAACCGTCTGAAGGCCGAGGCGTTCAATCGCGGACTATTGCTGCTGACCTGCGGCAGCTACGGCAACGTCATTCGCGTGATGGTCCCGCTGACGATATCCGATGCCGTGCTCGATGAGGGTATCGCAATCATCGAAGCGGTGCTGAGCGAGCGTCAGAACGGTAATTGAAGGAGGCCCGAGCCACGTGGGGCGTTGAAGGCAGCGACGTGCCGCAAGATGAGAGTGGAAACGGTTGCGATCAGTCCGTGCTGACCAAAAGCCGCTGCGGTAGCCCGGACGCCAATGACTCGACGCGGGGGAGGCTGCAGCGCCCCGATCCGACGGCCGAGGCGGGGATCGCGACGGAACTCGACGCGGCTCGGTACGGATTGCTGGTGACCCGGTGCGTGACCTGAGGACGATAAATGAAACAACTGTACATTGCAGGTGAATGGTGTGACGGCGTTGCCGCTCGCGCCAATGTCAATCCATCGGATACGACCGATATTGTCGGGGATTACGCCCAGGCCGACCGTGCGCTGGCTGAAGCGGCGATCTGCGCGGCGCGCGCGGCCTTTAGCGGGTGGAGCAGGGCGACGCCGCAGGTGCGCGCCGACGCGCTCGATCGCATTGGCAGCGAACTACTTGCGCGGAAGGACGAACTCGGCAGGCTGCTCTCGCGCGAGGAAGGCAAGACCCTGCCGGAAGGGATCGCCGAGGCTGCGCGAGCCGGACAGATCTTCAAGTTCTTTGCGGGTGAGGCTTTGCGCTGCGGCGGGGAGCGCCTGCCCTCCGTCCGCTCGGGCGTGGATGTCGAAATCACGCGCGAAGCGCTAGGCGTAATCGGCATCATCACGCCGTGGAATTTCCCAATCGCAATTCCTGCATGGAAGATTGCGCCTGCGCTCGCGTACGGAAACTGCGTGGTATTCAAGCCTGCCGATCTCGTGCCGGGCTCTGCGTGGGCGCTGGCTGAGATCATCAGCCGCGCGGGTCTGCCTGCTGGCGTGTTCAACCTTGTCATGGGGCCCGGCAGTCAGGTTGGACAGACACTGCTCGACGATTACCGCATCGACGGCATCACCTTCACCGGCTCGACGTCGACCGGCGCCCGCGTCATGAGTGCAGCCGGACAGCGTTTTGCCCGCATGCAACTGGAAATGGGGGGAAAGAACCCCTTGGTCGTGCTGAACGACGCCGATCTCGCGCAGGCAACTTTCTGCGCGATCCAGGGGGGCTACTACTCGACGGGGCAGCGTTGCACCGCGAGCAGCCGTTTCATCGTCGAAAAGGGCATCTACCCGGCCTTTGTCGAGGCGGTGCACAAGGGCCTCGCGGCCCTCAGGGTGGACCATGCGCTCGAACCGGGAACCGACATCGGGCCCGTCGTCGATGAGTCACAACTCGCGCAGGACTTGGAGTACATCGATATCGGACGCGCCGAGGGGGCTCGCCTCGTGTGCGGCGGGGAGCGCCTTTCGCGGCGCACGAGCGGCCACTACCTGGCTCCCGCGCTTTTTGCGGACGCTTCGCCCGAAATGCGTATCGCACGCGAGGAAATCTTCGGCCCTGTGGCCTGCGTGATACCGGCCGACAACTACGAGCACGCGCTGGCCCTGGCCAACGACACCGAGTTTGGCCTGTCTGCGGGAATCTGCACGACTTCGCTAAAGCACGCCACGCACTTCAAGCGCAACGTGGAGGCGGGGATGGTCATGGTCAACGTCCCGACAGCCGGTGTCGATTATCACGTGCCCTTCGGTGGCCGCAAGGCGTCGAGCTTCGGGCCGCGCGAACAGGGGCGCTACGCGGCGGAGTTCTTCACCGCGGTGAAGACGGCTTACACGGGCGCATGACCCGGAACCTTACAAACGGGGAAAACCATGTCTGAATCGGACGTTCAAACCGGGCTGGAATCGATCGTGGTTGTGCGGAGAAGTCAGTTTCCTTCCAAGGACAGTGAACCGGCGCTGGCCGACATGGTTGCCGACGCCGCTCCGGTTTTTCGTGTGACTTCTCCCACCGGTGACGGTGAGGTAGCGATCCGTGTGCTATCGCGCAAGGACTCCGCGCCGCTCGCGCGCCTGCTGTCCCTGCTGGACGGTTTCGGTCTGGCCATTGCCGATATCCGCTCCTCCATAGCGGGTCCCAGAGGCGAGGCGCGGATACGCGACTTCGTGCTTGACGATGCCACAGGCCAGTTGACCGCCGTCGCTTCTTGCGCCGCTGCCGTCGAGGACGCCCTGCAGGCCGGATGGAGCGGCGAGGACGAGGTTGATGGCTTTAGCCGCCTGGTCGTGCGCGCGGATCTACTGCGTCAGGATGCCGGGATGCTGCGCACGTATGCGCGGTACCTCCATCAGACCGGCTATCCGATCGGCCCCGGTCGCATCGCCGAGTGTCTCGCGAACAATCCCGAATCGGCTCGCGCGCTGGTCGATTATTTCCATGTCCGCTTCGATCCGCTGCGCTCCGAAGGTCGGGACGCCGCGATGGCGAAGGCAGAGGTGGCGCTCGACGAGTGTGCCGCGACTGCCCTGACAAACGACGACACGAGGGTACTGCGCCGGCTGGCTGCGGTGATGAAAGCGACAGTGCGCGTGAGCTACTTCCGAAAAGCCAAGGACGGCCGAAGGCAGCCATGCCTTGCGCTGAAGATCGCATCATCGCAGCTCGACGGACTCCCTTTGCCGCGACCAATGTTCGAAATCTTCGTGTCGGGCGCGCGCATGGAGGGAATACACCTGCGTGGGGGACGTGTGGCGCGCGGCGGTCTGCGTTGGTCAGATCGTGCCCAGGACTTTCGCACAGAAATCCTGGGCCTCCTCAAAGCACAGATGGTCAAGAACGTGGTCATCGTACCGGAGGGCTCCAAGGGAGGCTTCGTCGTGCGCAGACAGGCCGACCTGGCTCCCGAAGCGGTGCGCGACGAGGCCATCACCTGCTACCGGATGTTCGTCGGCGCCTTGCTCGATCTGACCGACAACTTGGCCGACGGCGTTATCGTTCCGCCTGCGGACGTGGTCCGACACGATGCGGACGATCCCTACCTCGTCGTCGCGGCGGACAAGGGAACCGCCACGTTTTCCGACATCGCCAATGAGGAGGCCGTACGCCGCGGTTTCTGGTTGGGAGACGCGTTCGCCTCGGGCGGATCGGCGGGGTATGACCACAAGGTCATGGGAATCACAGCTCGCGGCGCCTGGGAATCGGTGCGACGTCACTTTGATGAGCTGGGCATCGACCTCGAATCCGGGGACGTCACCGTCGTTGGGGTTGGCGATATGTCGGGAGACGTTTTCGGCAACGGCATGCTCCTGTCGGACCGTATCCGACTGGTTGCAGCCTTCGATCACCGGCACATCTTCGTCGACCCCGATCCGGATCCCCTTGTCGGCTACGTCGAGCGCAAGCGCCTGTTCGGCTTGCGCGGGTCGTCGTGGATGGATTACAGCACCCAGGCCCTCTCACCAGGAGGCGGTGTTTTTTCCCGCAGCGCCCGCTCCATTACCGTTAGCGAGGCGGTGGGAGCACGGCTGGGGTTGGACACATGCGAGATCGCGCCGGACGAACTGATCCGCGCGATCCTGCGGGCCCAGGTCGATCTGCTCTGGCTGGGTGGTATCGGGACCTATGTCAAGGGCAGCAGGGAGTCGCAGGATAGCGCAGGCGATCGTGCCAATGACGCCATTCGGGTTGATGGCTGCGAACTGCGGTGCCGAGTGGTCGGCGAAGGCGCAAACCTGGGTTTCACGCAAGGAGGCCGGACCGAATATGCCCTTGCCGGCGGACGAATCAATACCGATGCCATTGACAATGCCGGCGGAGTAAACTGCTCCGACCACGAGGTGAACATCAAGATCCTCCTCAATCGGGTCGAGGCGACAGGCAGGCTCGACCGCGCCGCGCGGAACGCGTTGTTGAGGGACATGACGGACGATGTGGCCGCGCTCGTCCTTGCCGACAATCGGATGCAGGCGCTCGCCCTGTCGCTGGCGGTCGCGCGGGCGCCGCAGACACTCGCGCGACACGTGCGCCTCATCCGTCGGTTCGAGCGTGAAGGGCAGCTCAACCGCGCGGTGGCCGGCCTGCCCGACGAGGAGACTTTGTCCGAACGGGCAGCGCGCGGACTGGGGCTGTGCCGGCCGGAACTGGCTGTCCTGCTGGCACACACCAAGATTTCCCTGTATGCAGAGATCATCAAGTCGGATCTTCCGGACGATCCGTTGTTCGAAGCCGACCTGCTGCGCTACTTCCCGCTCGCGATGCAGGAGCGATTCCGCGAGGAGATTCTTGCTCATCCCCTGCGGCGCGAAATCATCGCCACGGTGGTCGTCAACAGCATGGTCAACCGCATCGGTAGCGGGGTGGTCAACGAAATTCAGGATCGTACAGGCGCGTCGGACGCCGACGTTGCCCGTGCCTACGCGGTGGCTCGCGATTTGAGTGGTGCAAACGACATTTGGGACGCAATGGCGGGCGCTGGTGGACCGGCGGATGCCGCAACGCGGATCGAAGTCCTCGCACAGACGCGGGATGCAGTGGAGGAAATGACGTGCTGGCTGCTCCGCAATGTCAAGTCGCCGATCAGCGTTTCTGAGACGGTCGGACGCTTCCTGCCGGCGGTCAAGTGCTTTCGGGACTTGCTCGATGAAGCGGCACAAGCCGACCAAGCATATCAATCCGACGGGTTCGATGCTTGTCGAGACATACGCGGCCATATCTCGGCACTGCCACGACTTGCGACGGCGCTCGACATTGCCCGAATTTCTGAAGCAACAAAGGTCGATTTCGATTTCGTTTGCCGGTATTTATTTGCGGCAGACGAGCGCCTCGGCGTTACGCGCCTCCTAGGCTGCCTTAACCAGGTGCGTACGCAAGACGCGCTTGAAAGTAGGGTGCTTGCTGGCGTGCGTGAAGACGTGAGTGTCGCGCTCCGCGACTTCGTTGGCCGTGCTTTGCTGCAGCATCCGTTCGACGCTGTAGCGCGGATGCTCGAGATGGAGCAGCGGGCGACGAGATTTGCATCAGTCGTCGAAGCTTACGTCGAACAACCAGAACCGGGGATCATGGCAGCTGTTGCCTGCGGACAGGACTTGAGGGCCATAGCCATTTAAGCAGGTCCTTACGACCTCTCTCCCGTCGGCTGGCGAAACCCTCCTGGTTCTCTCCTCATCGTCAGCCGACTTTCCACCGCTCTGGTTTCCAAACGGACTCCAGGGCGTTTTTTGAACGAATGGTCCCCGCATGCCACTCGACCTGACTCTCGCTATACAGAAGTCCACTTGTGATGAGCTTCATGCTCGCCCGTTTATCGACATTGCATCTCCAGCTGAAGTCTTCTCGGTAACTGTCTTCTTTGATCGCGATACGGGGCAGCAGCTCCGTAATCTTCACCGGCTTACGGAGCGCTTTGGACTTTCCGCCCCCTCCGCCGGAGCGCGCTGTTACGCCGGGCACGCCCCTTCTATCTCGCTTCACTGGTCGCTTCATACCGAATTTGCGAGGTATACGGTGATTACCACGTCCGACCTCCCGAGCACGGCGGGTTCCGTGAGTCAACGGGAAGCGACGGCCAAGGATTGGCTAGACGATCTCGACGGCGTTCTACTAACTGCGTCGTCGTTGATACTTACTGGGGACGGCTGCCGTTCTCCGAGTGCGCCTGCTTCCGGAGGCGAAGTACGCATCGGTGCAGGGCTGGAAGATGCGGGTGGATGGGTCGAAACGGACATGCGCCTGCAATACGCAAGTGGCTCCAAGCCCGGCTTCGTCAGGTACCACATTGGGACGGCACGGTTGGGGCCGGAACAGATTGGGCGTGTCGTTCAACGTCTCGTGGAGATTGATACATATCTCGCCCTTGCACTGTTGTCGCTGCCGATCGCTCATAGCCAGGTCCCGGAACTCGACAGGATCGGCATCGACCTGCGCGAGCTCGTGGGCGCACTCGGAGATCCTGCACAAGGTGAGGATCGACTGCTCGCACGGCTCGAAAAGCTCGCTGCCGATCTCGAACGTCTGATCGCCATCAGCCAATATCGCTATTCCGCATCCCGCGCCTATTACGAGCTCGTCAATGTGCGCCTGGTCGAATTTTCGATGCCGCGCCAACAGGGCGTGGAATATATTGGCAATTTCATCCTGAGACGCCTAACGCCTGCGATGGCCACCTGCCGTGCGGTCGAGCGTAGGCAGGAGAACCTTGCCGTACGAATTGAACGTGCAGCCGCCTTGCTGCGGGCGCGTCAGGAAGCCCGGCATCAGGAACTCAATCGCGCGCTGCTTGCCCGTACCGCTAAGAACGGCGAACTCCAGGTGCGCCTGCAGGAAATGGTGGAAGGCCTGTCGGTGTGGGTCTTGACCTATTACGTCACCGGCCTTGCCGCGTATCCCTTGAAAGCCTTGCACGGGCTCGGATTCGAATTCGATGTCAATATCGTGCTGGGCTCCGCAATACCGTTCATCGCCGCCCTGATGTGGCTCGGGCTTCGCGGGGCAAAGAGCAGCTTGGCCAGCCTTGCGGCCGACGGCGTGGCGGGATCCGGTCCCCGGAGCACCGGGACTTCGGGATGATCTGACGCCTCCGATCGACGATGACCATTCCTTCGCACTTCGTTGCCGGGGAGTCTGCCTGGAGTCCGGGCGTGTTGAGCAGGATTCCGCCGGAATTCCGCTTGCTCGAGACCATCCATCGCGCCGAGAACGTTTTTCCTTCTGCGGACCTGGTTGAGGATTTTGCGTGCATGACGGGCATGCCGAAGGAGGAACTCGTCATGTTCCGGCCGGCGCGGCTCGCGCTGCATGAAGTCATCGTGCGCGTGACCGCGGACATCGCCGTGTCGGAGGGCGAATCCGAGGAGGTGTTCGGGCAGAACTTTCGCCACATCGCGCGCACGATCCTGGCGCAGCATGTCATGCCCAGGATGCGGGAGATCGAGTGCATGCACATGGATCTGCGCGGATGCGTGACCGACCGGGTTCGCGCCATCCTCGATGCCCGTCTCGGTCCGGTGGCGGCGCCATCCGCCTCGCGCACCTTCCCGGCGCGCCTGTTCGCGCGGTGCCGGACAACCCGGTCTCCAGCCGAGATGCCGGGCGAGCGCGAACATGCGGTCGTCTCTGGGTTCAAGTCCGAAGGACTGGCTGCGACCGATCCGTTCGAACGCGCGATCTTCAAGGGGCTGTACCGGATACTGGGAGCCATCCTGGCCACACGTGGCACCCTGGGGCCCGATCGACAGATGCTCGCCGAACTCGTCATGCGGTATGTGTGCAACCACTTCGGCAGCCGCATGATCGGTGAGGCGATTGCGGAGTGCGTTGACCTCGCGGCCGAAAAGGAAGGCTACCAGCGTGTCCGCAATCGTGCGCAACCGGTGCTGATCAGCCTCAAGGGTGCGTCGGCCGCAGGCAAGAGTTCGATCCGACCGATGATCAAGCGCTTGATGGCCGACAACGGAATCGAGCAGGACGGCTACGCAACCATCAGCCCCGACGTATGGCGCCGCCTGTTGCTCGACTACGAATCGCTCGGCGATGCATACAAATATGCGGGTCACCTGACGAGCCGCGAGGTAATGGTGATCGACGGCAAGCTCGATCGCTACATCCGTGACAAGGCGAATCGGGCGCGGGCCATTCCGCACCTGCTGGTCGACCGATTCCGCTTCGATAGCTTTTCGAGCGATGAAGTCGGCCGGATTCTCCGGGACACGTATACCCGTTACGTGGCGACGATCCACATGTATTTCCTCGTCATTCCTCCCGAAGAGACGGTCGAGCGCGGCTGGCTGCGTGCACTTGAACGCGGGCGCTACAAGGCCGTGGAGGATTTCCTGGCTCACTGTGTCGAAGCATATCGGGGTATGCCAAGAATCCTATTCCGATGGCTCGCCTGTGGCGACGTCGAATACCGCTACTACTTCATGGACAACCGGGTGCCGAAAGGCACCTTCCCGAAACTGATTGCTGCCGGGAACCGCGACCGGATGGAAATCTACGATCTGGAAGGAATGGTCGATATCGAACGCTACCAGAAAATCAATATTCACGCGCGTTCGCGGAGCGAGGTCCATTCGTCCGACTCCTGCGCCGAAATGCAGGGGAATGTGTCATTTCTGCGCCAATGCCTTCAACGAATTCCCACCGTAGTTCTCGTCAATGGTCCCGATGAGCGACCGTATCTCGAATACAGCGACAAACGTTTCAAAGTTCTTGATGCTCAGACTTTGACGGCGGTGCTGGAATGTAATCGGCTTGCCTCCATCCTCGAACTGCTTACACCGAGGAATTTCTTGCTGGCGGTTGAACCGAGAGAAGCGGCCAGGTTCAGGGAGCATGACATGTTCCTGAATCCGTGTTCGCTTAGCCGGAAATAAAGCCTAACGCATTGATGTAATTGTATAATTACGCACCCGGACCATTCACCCAACCGACCATGCCGCGCTTCGAAGTCAAGCAATCCGCCAAGCTCAACCTGACCTCCTACTCGGGCCTGGCGTTGATCGGGCAGTGCTGTCAGGCGGCACAGGTCGAGGCGGTGATCGACCCGAGGCTGCCGGTGTCGCAGG
>Ga0209200_1000626_pt1 | contig 39176 bp, 52 predicted proteins | sample AD_UKC033_MetaG_FD_184406 | JGI IMG/M metagenome (GOLD analysis project Ga0209200, IMG submission 184406) | Active sludge microbial communities of municipal wastewater-treating anaerobic digesters from USA - AD_UKC033_MetaG (SPAdes) (version 2) | ecosystem: Engineered > Bioreactor > Anaerobic >... | reverse complement strand
GTTCTTGATAGACTTGGATTTAAGGGTTGGGATGGAAATGATTTAGCAGTAAGCCAAAAATTATTCGAAACATACATAGAAAATAAAATAAAGACGCTTTCTAGACGAGTTCATAGAGATTGTATTGTAACAGGTAATGGTTACATTATGTTTGATAAAATAGATGGTAAAAATAAACCGTTTTATAACGATCCAAATAATGTTGTAATAATTTATTCTGCTGACGATCCATATAAAATGTCTTATGCTTTAAAAATATGGAGATCTACTGATTCAATAAAAGCTAATATTTATTATGATCAATATATTGAAAAATATGAAGCTCCTAAAGATAAAACTTTAAACGTAAATAATTTTGAGCTTATGGATGTAGTACCAAATTCTTTTGGTGAAATTCCTATTGTTCATTTTAGATCAGACGTTTTAGAGTTAACAAATATTATTCCATTGCAAGACGCGATAAATAAAACTTTTTCAGACATGATGGTTGTAGCAGAATTTAACGCATTTCCACAAAGATGGATAATTACTAATTCTGATATATCTTCATTAAAAGCGAGCCCTCAAACAATTTTCAAGATTCCAAAAGGCGCAACTGATGAAGAGGAAACAAAAATAGGTGAGTTTAATGCTGCTAGAACTAGTATGTATCTTGAAACTATAGATCGTTTATCAGGAGCTATTGCTGTAATATCGCGTACACCAAAACATTATTTTATGCAGACGGGTGCTAACGTTAGTGGTGAAGCTCTTTCTGTTATGGAAATTCCATTAGTAAAGAAAACTGAACAATATCAAGAAATTATGGATGAAGGGTGGATGGAAGTTTTGCGCTTTTTGTATGGTTCTACTAATGATATAACAACTGTATGGCATAAAATTGAAGTCGATATTATGGAAGTTACAGCTAATACTATAAAAACTGAAGTAGAATCAGGAATTCCTTTGATTACAATTTTGCGTAGAATGGGTTGGTCTGATGATGAAATTGCACAAATGCAAGCCGATCAAGAAGATGATAAAAAGGAGGAGCCTATTGTTGAACCTGAGTTAAATGATAATTCGTTTAGTAAAGATGCTAATAATAGTATATAATATTAATATGGTGAGATACCGTATGAGGAGATATGATGTCTAATACAAATAATTCTAATAATGATGCCGAATCTCAATATGAGACATTTGATGATTTTTTGGCTTCTGTCGATGAACCAATTAGGAACCTATACGAAAAACATACTTCTGGATTAATTTCTGCTTTAGATAAAGAGCGATCTAGTAGAAAAGAACTGGAAAAACAAATGAAAGAACTTCTTCCTAAAGCTGAAAAAGGATCTACCTTAGAAAAAGAACTTGCTGAGAGAGTAAGAGAATTAGAAGAGTCGGAAAAGAAGTATGTTGAAATAGAGCGCAAGGCGAGATTTGCTGAAGAAGCTAATAGCGCTAACATAAAATGTACTAATGTAAAAGCTGCGTATGCGTTAGCTACTTTAGAAAATTTATTTGAAGAAAATGGCGCTCCTAAATGGAATGAAATAAGAAAGTTTGCACCTGAACTATTTAAAATAAGTGGTACAGATGCAGGAAGTACAAATTCAAATACTCTTACTGGAGATGTAAACGCTGCTATTAGACAAGCGGCGTTTGGGAGATAAATATGATTACTCGTACTGAAGCTGAAGCTCTTATTCCTGAAGATGCTTCGCGTGAAATTTTTAAAGCTACTGTTGAAAATTCTGTAGTGTTACGATTAGGACGACGTTTAGCTAATCTATCAGCTGGTCAACGTCGAGTTCCTGTTATGAGCGCTCTTCCTTTGGCGTATTTTGTTGATGGTGTTCCAGGTGAAGTAAGTCCATCTGGAGATAACGCTCTTGGTTTTAAAGACATTACAGGAGCTGAATGGAAAAACGTCTATCTTTACGCTGAGGAAATAGCGTGTATTGTTCCAATTGCTATTAGCACTCTTCAAGACGCTTCTTATGATATTTTTGGTGAGATCAAACCTTATATCGGCGAAGCCTTTGGTGCTGTTATTGATGGAGCCGTATTGCATGGTGTGGATGCTCCTGCTAATTGGCCTGACGACATTGTTTTAGGTGCTAATAATGCCGGTAATGTGTTAGAACTTGGTGATATTGGTGATCTATATGATGATATCATGGGGTATGATGCGGCTACAACTACTCCAGGACTAATCTCTCATGTTGAACTAGATGGTTACATGCCTAATGGTTTTGTAGCTGGCATTTCGATGCGTGGTATGCTACGAGGTTTGCGCGACACTGGTAGTGGATTGCCTTTGTTCCGACCTGCTATGACTGGAATGGCTCCGAATACTGCACCATATACCATTGACGGACAACCGTGTTATTTCCCTCTGAACGGTGCTTATGATGACACCGAATCATTAATGATTTGTGGTGATTGGAATAGATTGGTATATGCATTTCGTACTGATTTGACCTATAAAGTACTTGATCAAGCGGTCATTCAAGATCCAACAACTGGTAGTATTATTTATAATCTCGGTCAGCAAGATATGGTAGCGTTGCGTTGTTATATGCGATGGGGTTGGGCACTTCCTAATCCTATTAATCGTGTTAATCAAACAGAAGCTACTCGCTATCCATTCTCTGTGTTGAAACCTACTACTGGCGCTACACCCTAATTTTCCTCCTTTGAATTTAGTAGGCGGGTAACACCGCCTACTAAAGGAGAGTTATGACAGCTACATATGACGATGTAAAACGACTTCGCAGAATGATTGCAGAACCAACGAATGTTGTTTATACTGATAATGAACTTATAGATCTTATAGAATCTAGACCTAGTGTTGATTCTAATGGTCTGTATCCAGATGACTCTGATTGGACTCCAACATATGATCTATTTTTGGTTGCTAGTAATATATGGCTAGAAAAAGCATCGAGCGTTTCTGATGAATTTGATTTTCATGCAGATGGTGGTACTTTTCAAAGAGAACAGAAACATAAAATGGCTTTAAAACAGTCAACATATTATGCTAGTAGATCTAAAGGATATAATTTAAAAATGCGTCAAGATCCAATGACAACTACAGTAAGATCTGGATACGAAGATCTACCCTATAAGGATGACATTGATGACTTCGAATCTTCATTGGTCTAAATTAGATAAAATAAAAATGCGTGAAGCTGCAGAAGCGCACATGATGGATACTTGGTATCGATTAGTTTATTCTTGTTCTTTTGATGAATTTGGCGATATAGTTGAAACTTGGACTAAAAATGATACCCCGATGATTGGTGGATTTTCTATGTTTGGGCATAGAGATATGGGATTTGGTATTGAAAAAGAACAAAATGATATGACGGTTATAAGTTATGACGCAATATTAAGAATTCCATATAATACAGAATTAGATCTGCGCGATAGAATAGAAGTGGCTACTCTTAGAGGAGATGCATCTTATAATAAAACATTTGATATTGTTACAATAATAATTGTTGGTGTGTCTGCTTTTATTGTTAGATTAAAAACTTTGGAGTTATGATGGCTGTTTCTGTAAAAATATCTGGCATAAAAGAACTACAAAATAAATTTAAAGATATGAGTGAAACTATTCCTAAAGAAATAGCCACAAATGCTGCTAAAGAAAGTGGCGAATTATTCAATAGTTATGCTAAAGCTAATGTCATTTCTAATTTTACAATGCGTTCTTGGGCTCTTTATAATTCATTTAAAGTTGTTGTTACAAAAGCTGGCAATGTTAGAGCAGGAACTTACGGAATAAAATATGCTAGAATACATGAGTATGGTGGCATCATAAAGCCTAAAAGGAGTAAGGTGCTTTTTTGGGTAGATAATAGAGGAACAAGCCATTTTATAAAATCCGCTACTATACCTGCACGCCCATACATAAGACCAGCATATGATGAGCATAAAGATGATATAATAAAAACAATGAATGATGTAATATATGATTATTTAAAAGGATTATAATGACTGTATTACCAATAGAAAAAGCTATAGTATCTATATTGCAAAATGATCCTTCTGTGTCAGCATTAGTTAGTGATAGAATTTATGCTTTTAGATTGCCACAAAATGTAGTTCTTCCTGCTATAACGTATTTTAGAGTATCTACTTATAGAGTTGTTACTCATGATCAAAGTTCTGTTGGTTTATCTAATCCTAGATTTCAATTTAATTTGTATTCAAATTCCATCGATGTTTGTAAACAATTAGCTTTAGCTGTTAGAGAAGCTTTTTTAGGATATCAAGGAGAAGTTACTGTTACGAATAAAGTGAGTGTATACGCAATTCTTCCTGAATCCGAAATAGATATTATTGAAGCTGATTTAGATCTATATTATACAGTTGTAGATTATAAATTCAGTCATAATGAGTGAGGTAAACTATGACAAAATTTGCTGCATTTGGAACAGCGCTTCTGATGGACGGGACAGAAATTGCGCAGGTTACGAATATAAGTGGTCCTGGACTATCCCTTGATACTGTTGATGTCACATCACATGACCAGTCTTCAGCTTGGGAGGAAATGGCTGTAACTATATTGCGTCAAGGAGAAATGACTTTAGATCTTGTTTTTGATCCTGATGATGCAACACACGCTAGTATTCTAACTAATTTAGTTGGAAGAAGTTATGAAAGTTTTGAACTTCAATTTCCAGACTCAGCTTATACTGAATGGGAATTTGATGCTTATGTTATTGGATTTGAACCATCTAGTGCTGTTGATGGTGCTTTAACTGCTAGTTGTACTTTAAAAATAACTGGTACACCAGTACTTACGAGTACTTATACACCATAATATAGGAGGTATATTATGACAAAATATGCTGCTTGGGGAACCGCTTTAATGAGAGGCGCTGTAGAAATCGCACAAGTTACGAATATAAGTGGTCCTGGTATTTCTTTAGACACTGTAGATGTTACAGAACATGATGCTGCGACTGCGTGGGAAGAAGTAGTGGCAACAATTCTACGATCTGGTGAAATAACAATAGATATTGTTTATGATCCAAATGCTGCTACTCATAAAAATGCTAGTGGTGGTCTTTTGTATGATTTAACTACTAGAACTGCAACTACATATTCTATTGTTTTTCCAACGACTCCAGCTGCAACTTGGACGTTTACAAGTTGTTATGTTGTTGGATTTGAACCAAGTGCTCCTGTAGATGGTGCTTTAACCGCTTCTGTTACTTTGAAACCAACTGGTGCAATTACATTGCCGTAAGGAGATTCATGTTAAATAAAGATCAAATTTTTAGTGTTCAAGATTTATTAATTGAAGAGGTGGAAGTCCCAGAATGGGGAGGTACCGTATTTGTGAGAGGAATGACTGGAACAGAAAGAGATTCTTTCGAATCGTCTGTTGTAGATATTAGAGGTTCTTCTCAAAAAGTTAATATGATAAACCTTAGAGCTAAATTAGTTTCTTTAAGTGTTTGTGATGAGCAAGGAAACAGAATTTTTAATGATTCAGATGTGATTGAGTTAGGCAAAAAATCAGCTATTGCGCTTCAAAGAATATTTGATGTTGCTCAAAGATTAAGTGGACTTTCTAAAGAAGAAATGAAAACTTTAGAAAAAAACTAGAGAAGCGGGGCAACCGGCGCTTTTATTTCCGGTTAGCATTGAAATTAGGTATGACTGTGGCAGAACTACTCAATCGTGTATCTAGTAGAGAGCTTTCAGAGTGGTTTATATTTTATAGTATTGAGCCATTTGGATTTGAAGCTGATTATTTAGGTCATGCTCAAACTTCTTCGACTTTAGTTAATATCAATAAAAAGAAGAATTCTAAACAAACTACTGCTAAAGATTTTATACCTAAATTTAAAGGTTCTAATGAATCAAATTTAAATGGAGCTATAGAATTTGCTTCTACATTAACTCAAGTTCATGGTGGCGAGGTGAAGAACCATGGATCTAGCTAGTTTAGTTGTAAGTCTTACTTTAGATTCTGCAGATTTTGCTGCTGGTTGTTCAAGTGCTATATCTGATTTGAATATTCTTAGTGCTGCTTCTAATGGTGTTGGGGCAGCACTTGGTACTATAGGAGCTACAGCTGCTGCTGGATTTGGAGCATTTGGTGCTGTAGCAGGTCCAGCTGTGTCTGCTATTGCAGATGTAACTGGTGAATTAACTCAATTTGCTAAAGATGCGGCATTTTTACCAACTATTGCTGATAGTTTTAATCGAATATCTTCTAATGCTGGAGTAGCTGGTGATGAGATGCTAACAGCTTTAATAGATGCATCTGGTGGAATGGTTTCAGCTAAAGATGCAATGACAAATTTTAACCAAGCAGCAATGCTTATTAATCCTGAAATTGCTACTAAACTTCCAGACGCATTAGAATATCTACAAAAAGTTTCTATGTCAACAGGTACTTCAATAGACTATCTTATGAATAGTCTTGTAGTTGGTGTTGGTCGTGCATCTCCTAGAATTTTGGATAATATGGGTGTCCAAATAAAAGCTACAGAAGCTTATGAAGCTTATGCAGATTCTATAGGAAAAGCGGCTGGTGAACTAACAAAAGAAGAGCAATCAGTTGCTATATGGAATATGACAATGGAAAAGTTAGCACAAAATACTAAAGATATTCCAGATGTCCAAGATTCTGCAGCTGCTTCTATACAAAGATTTCAAGCAACTATAAAAAATGTTAAAGATGAGATGGGAGTTGCATTTTTACCCACGGTTCAACAATTTTTAGATATGTTTAATGAAATACTCGTTGTTGTTGGACCATTGGCTGCAACAGTTGCTGGAAGTTTTAGTGCTATGTTTGGAACTTTATTTAGTCTTATAGAACCTATTATACCTGTTTTAACTGAGTTTGCTGAGACTTTTACTAAAATTGTAGAAGCTTTTATGTCAGGAGATTGGAAGAGTGCTTCTGAACTAATATCGCAAGCATTAAGTGGTCTTGTTGATGGTTTATCAAGTACTATTTTAGAATTAGTAACTTTTGGGTCGGATATAATATTTGGAATTGTTAAAGGTATTTCTGCTAGTATCCCAGATTTAATGGATGCGGCAAGTTCAATTATGAATACTTTGATACCATTACTTATAGAATTAGTGCCTGAGATGATGAAAATAGGATTACTAATAATTTTACAAATAGCTCAAGGCATAAGTAATTCACTTCCTAATATTATTAATGCGGCTATTGAAATATTAGAATCCATTACATCTATTTTATTAGATATAATGCCAGATTTATTATATATTGGTTTGCAAATAGTACTAAAATTAATTGAAGGAATTGCTCAAGCATTACCAGGTTTAACTACTTCTGTAATAAGTATTGTTATGGCGCTTATAGAAGTTATTATAACTCAATTACCAAAATTTCTTGAAGCTGGTGTTGTAATTTTAAATGCAATAATGAATGGTATAAGCGAAGCTATTCCTTTACTTAGTACTTTGGGAGTCGGTATTATTCAAACATTAGTTGATATAATTCCTTTGCTTATTCCACTCGCTATAGATTTAATAAATGCTTTAGTTGATGGTCTAATTACAAATGTCTCTTTGTTGATAACAGCTGCTATTAGTATTATTAATGCTATAATAGAGGGGTTGAAAACATCTATTCCTCTTGTTGCAGGTGCAGCTATTAATATTATCACTGCTCTCGTAGATGGGTTAATAGTTGCTTTACCACAGCTTATGCCCATCGCTTTACAACTGATCACTACTTGGCTTGACATGGTTGGAACATATTTACCACTTCTTATTACTGCTGGAGCACAGATAATTACTGCGTTAGTTGATGGTATCGTTTTATTATTGCCTATGCTTGTTCCTATGGCATTGCAGTTATTATCTACCATAGCGACTGGAATGATGGAAAATTTAGCTACAATTATGGTCGCCGCTGTAGAGATTATTAATGCTCTTGTTTTGGGAATTATTGAGCTACTTCCTCTACTCATTCCGATTGCTATTCAAATAATTGTTGCTCTTATTACTGGGTTGCTTGACAATTTAGGATTATTGCTTGAGGCGGCTCTTACTTTGATAACTTCACTTGTGCAGGCAATAATTGAGTTAATTCCCATATTGATACCCGCTGCTGTTGATATGGTTATGGCGTTAATAACTGGTCTAATTGGGGCACTTCCACAGTTGTTGACTGCGGCTATTCAGCTTGTTGTTGGCGTAGCAACTGCTCTTATCGAAAATGTGGCGTTACTTGTTGCTGCTGGTGTTGATTTAATAATTGCTTTGATTGAGGGTATAGTTGTCGCTTTGCCAGATTTGATATTACAAGGGCCAGTCATAATAGGCGCAATAGTTATGGCAATTTTAGATTTGTTACCAGAGATTATTATAGCTGGTGTCAATTTGTTATTGGCTCTTATAGAAGGTATTGTGAGTGTTACAACTACGTTAGGTACTGCAATAGCCGAAATTGTATTAGGTATGTACAACTCAATCGTTTTAGGTATAACGGAATTCAAAAAAGCTGGTGGTGAGCTAATTAGTGGTCTTTGGGAAGGCATTAAGGAAAAGTGGGAAAATCTAAAATCAACTGTTACTGGATTTTTTAGTGGTATTGGCGACACAATTAAAGGCGTCTTTGGTGTCGATTCACCATCTAAAATGTTTATGGAAATAGGTAGGAATTTGAACGAAGGTTTGGCATTGGGTATTAAGGCGAGTATTGATTTGCCTGAAAAGGAAATGCGTTATAATTTTGGTAAGCTTGAGTATCAAGAACCTATTATAAATAATAATACTTATAATCTTACAATGCCGACAACCGCAAGCGCAGGTGATGTGGCTATGGCATTTGAGTTAATGCAGGCGATAGGAGCATAATGACAGCACCCGATTTAGTTGAAATGAAGTTCTGGATAGTAGTACCGCAAGCAAGTGTTAATCACTGCGAAAATCCAACGCTTGCTACACCGGAAGGAATCACCTATTTGACTGCGGATGGAGCGGGTGTAACCATAGAGTTAGAGGAAACAGAATCCCGATGGGGTGCTTATTCCTGTAAGGTGAATACTGCAACCGGAGTGGCATCAAGTGTCTATTGGGATAATATGCCAATGACTGATAATTTGAATTACACGTTCTCGGTCTATGTAAAAGGCTATGCCGGTCAAGCTATGCGGATTGTGATAAAGACTGGTGCTGGAGTTGCAAAAGAAACCGAAACATTCACAGCAACAGGTTATTGGCAGAGGATAGAAGTTACTCACTTAGGAACAGAAACGGTCACAGACTACCAATTATGGGTTACTCGTGATGCAGTCGCAAGCACAGAGCCATTCTATGTAGATGGCTTTCAGTATGAGCAGATGTCAAGTGCCACGACTTTCTTTCACGGATATATGGGCGGTTTTGGAACAGGCGAGTTAGAGTATTACTGGCAAGGCTTGAAGAGAAATAGTCCGTCTGTCAGAACAAGTATGACACGTTCAGGTGGCAGTTTGCTCTGTATCAATGATTACGCAAAGGTCTTATCAGTTTATGGCTTTGGTATGGGTCAATTCGAACAGCTAATGACCCCAATGGCTAACGGCGGTGATTACTACCAACAGCATATCAGGAAGTCGAGAAATATCTCATTCCTTCTGGCTTACAATGGCGATAATCAAGGCGATATGCAGACTAATCGAAATATCATTCTTGAAGCTTGTAGACCCGATATGCTGGAAGGTCAGCCTATGAAGCTGGTATATCAAGGCTTTGATGCTAATGGCAACGAAGCCACGCATCCGGTGGAAATCACTTGTGTATTTCAACCGAGCCACGTTGATACACCACCATTGCCGGTGTTTCAAAAGGACACGCTGGTATTCACAGTCCCGAGTGGGTTGTTTGACGGTCAATTTGAAGAAGGCACGGAGTTGGAGTTGAATGCAGAGTTTCCTCTCGAATTTATAGCCAAAAGAGATGCAGATGGGAATTGGTGTCAGTGGACTGGAGCGGCTTACGAAAGTTTAATTGATGGACTTACTGGAATCGTACATTGTATTGCAGAAGCACCTAATGGTTACATATTTGCTGGTGGTGAGTTTCTCAATGCTGGTGGCGATGCACTTGCCGACTATCTGGCTATGTGGGATGGCAATACTTGGAAAGCTGTAGGGGATGATGGCGCAGGCGGACCTGCTATAAATGCTGTCGTTTATACAATGGCTTTTGATGCTAATGGTGATTTATATATAGGTGGGTCTTTTATAAATGCTGGTGGTGTTACTAATGCAAGCTTTATAGCTAAAATATCAGCCCCAACCACTACACCTGTCTATTCTCAGGTCGGCACTTCTTTGCTTGGTGTTGATGGCGGTACGCCTTATATCCGAGCTATAGTCATCAGGCAATCCGGTGTTATAGTAGCAGGTGGATTTATAGGTTATATTGGGGCTACTGTTGTTCATAATATTATTTATTTTGATGTTGAAGCCTCTGCTGACTGGTTAGAGCTTGGCTCAGGCTTAAATGCGGCAGTCTATTGTATGAAGGAATCACCTGCTGGCGTTTTATATATTGGTGGGAAGTTTACAAATGCAGATGGCACTTATGGTGATTATATCTGCTTTTGGGATGGTGCATTTGAACCTATTTGGCAACCTAATGCTGATAGTGGAATAGAGCTTAATAACAGCGTAGTTTCTATAGATTTTAGTTCGGCTGGTAATTTAATCATTGGTGGTTTATTCACTAATGCTGGCGGTATTGCGAATGCCGATTATATTGTTGGGTGGAATGGTAGCAGTTATTATGCTTTAGGAACAGGTATGAATGCTCCAGTTTATAAACTATTGTGCCCAAGCGCTGGTGGAGTTTATGCGGCAGGTGAATTCACAATCGCTGGAGGTGTAACACTATCAGATAGAATAGCAAGATGGAAAAATGGAGCTTGGCAAGCTTTAGATATAGACCTGCCCGGTGATGGAATAGTTTATTCTTTACTAATCGGCTCAGATAATTCATTATATTTAGGTGGTGATTTTTCTACAGATGCAGAAGACCCAGATGAAAATGTAGTTACAGGTGTGGTAGCTTTGAATGCAAATCCAACTGTTGGAAACGCAAACTGTTATCCGTTTATGCAAATTCATGGACCGGGTGTATTGCAATCAATAATTAATTACAGTACAGGTAAGCAGATATTATTCGATGGATTGACCTTGCAGACAGGCGAGTGGATTAATATGTGGTTTGACCCGAACAATTTAAGGTTTGAATCAAGCTGGCGTGGAAACATTATGCACTATATTCAAGCTGGCTCTGATTATGGAAACTTCTATCTAAGACCGAATTACAATAATGCAATCAGCGTGTTCATGCCTTCTGGTACAGATAGCAATTCAGCTGGCATTATGTTCTGGCAACCTAAGTTCTGGAATATAGAAGGAGCTAAGTATGACGCTTAACTCTGCTCGTTATCAAGTTGATTGGCTTACTGATTATGGCAATAGAAAGTATGTCATTCAGTCATTCCATAAGCTTGAATACGCAAGAAGCGAAAACCAGATTGGCACGATGATACTCACTCTACCATTGGCTCGCTGGAAATATGAGGACTTCAAGGTCGGTGATATTTTAGAGATATGGCGTGAAAAGGCATCAAGCTTTGAATTGCAGAACGATACAGCTTACTTTGTTCAGGACTGGCGATTTTATACAGATTCAAGTGGTAAAGACTTTGCGCAGATTGTGGCTTATGATGCCAACTGGCTGTTAGATACTGCTATCGTTGCCAACTATGCCGGAAGTGCAGAAGCAGACAAGACTGACTACGCTGACGATATGATGAAGGAAGTAGTTAATGAGCAATTAGGAACAGCAGGCGATAGATATAAGCTTGGAGTAGCACCGGACTTAAGTCAAGCACCGTCTATGAGCAAGGCGTTTGCCAGAAGGAACGTTCTCAAAGTCTGTCAGGAGATTGCCGAAGCGTCTACAACCAACGGAACATACTTGGCGTTTGATGTCGTAAGAACACAGTTAGGAGTATTTGAGTTTCAGACTTTTATCAACCAGAGAGGAATCAATCACGGAAGAGATTCAGGTGATATTCGATTAGTCGGTCGGGATTATGGAAACCTGTTTGAAGCCAGTTATGCTACCTTGCACAATGACGAAAGGAATTATGTGTATGTCGGTGGGCAAGGCGAAGGTGCGGAAAGGCTTGTAGTTGAACGGTCTGATAGTGCAAGAATAAACAGTTCAAAATGGAACAGGCGAGAGTATTTTAAGGATGCCAGAGATTTGGAGTTACAGGAATCGTTGGAAGCCGAAGGCGATGCCGAGCTTGCAGAGAAGAAACCAAAACAGATTATGACCGGAAAGCTGGTTGATATTCCCGGTATGCGCTATGGCATTGAATATGGATTTGGTGATATTTTGACCGTTCAGGCTTTCGGGTTTCAGGTTGATAGTCACGTGTCAAGCGTCAGTATGTCATTCAGTCAGGATAAAGGCGAAGACCTTACAATCTATTTGCGAGGTGAGCTATGAATGAGCAAAGGCTGATTTTAGAGATTGAGAAAATGAAGCGTGATATTGAAAGGTTGAAAGTTTGGGAAAGACCGTTTGGTCTGATAAGCTGGAAGTCGCACTTGTCGAAGGATTATACGTTCTTGGACACAAATACTTGGTATGACTTAACTTTTGATACGAAAATCGCCAACGAGTGCAATGGCGCAATCAGCTATTATGACGAAGGTGGTGCAGGCGAGGACAAGTCAATTATCGTTATCGCTAATTCAACCGATTTGTTTTATGTTGGTGGTTGTTTGCATCCCGAATATACTGGACTTGCAAATGCTACAGTTCTTGTGGCGTCAAGGATTTTATATTCTACTGACTTGGGTAGTACTTGGGTCGAAGCAAGATGTCTGCAATCTGCCGATATGTTTAACAAGAACAGCGAGCAAATTGGCATAATGCACTATATTGGAAGTCTAAGAGCCGATGGTGAAACTTGGGTGAAATTGCAAGTCATGACAAATAATACGGATATGATATTGAGTGGCTACACAGGGTTTGATAACCCGGTATCTGCAACGATAGCTATTCACAGTTTAGGATTATGAGGAACAGAAATGCCAAAACCAACTAATTTTGTAACACCAGAGATGCAAGCATCAAAGATGCAGAGACAGTTCACAAGCCACAATGTAATGAATGTTATGACAAGAACGCTTGGTTTGCAGTCACTCATTCAAACGGATGTCCTGCTTACTGATATGAGCTATTGGCAAGGCACAGAGATTGATTGGGATTTACTCTGCGCAGAAGTAGATGGATTCATATTCAGAGGAATGTATGGTATTTGGAAGGATACTTTGTTCGATTGGTATTATGAGGAAGCTACTAAGAGAGGGAAACCGGTCGGAGCTTACCATTACATAATTGGAAATTACTCACCGCTTGAACAGGCGCAAATGTTTAAGAATGCAATCGAAGGCAAGGAGTTGAAACTTGGCATTCATCCCGACATTGAAGATACACGTTCTGGAACAGCACTCACAAGGCAGGTGGTTGATTCTTATGTTGAGAATGTGGCAATACTAATCGGAGTGCCGAAAACGATTTATACCGGAAAGTATGCTTGGCAGACGATAATGGGAAACACGAGTTATATTGACTTTGACTTGTGGGTTGCAAATTATGGAGTGCCAAGTCCTGCGTTGCCTTATAACTGGAATGAATGGAAAATGTGGCAATATACCAGTTCTGGCTATTTGTCTGGATTTGCGGACAGGCTTGATTTGAATTACTTTGCTGGCACGAAAGCAGACTTTGCGAACTGGATTGGTGAAGTCTATCAGCCACCAGTAGCAGAGAAACCGCTCTATCAAGTTGAAGTAATTACAGCAGGTCTTTATGTCCGTAGCGGTGCAAGTATACAGCATCCGATTATCCGCTCTGTAAAGCGTGGTGATATTCTGGATGTGTATGAAGAAGTCGGCTTGTGGCTTCGTATCGGACAAGGCGAGTATTGCTCTGGCAACTCGGCTTATGTGAGAAGGGTTGAGATGTCAGATAAAGAGAAACTTGACACGCTTTGGGCGTGGTATGAGAGGGAAAATGGCTAACTGGGCTTTACTTCAAGAGCAACTAACAGGCAAGCCAGTGGTAAAACGCGCGAAGCACAGTATCCACTTCGACAAGGGCAATGGCGAAATCGTTGCCAACTTCTCAGGCAAGCCCTGTCATTATCAGGACACCGATGGATTATGGAAGCCGATTGACACGAAGTTGCTGTTACTACCGGACGGATTCTATGGCAGCCCACACTCGGACGTGAAAATCCACAAAGACGGGCGCGTCAAGGCTGGTGGTTATCAGCAGAAGTCAGCACTTGTTGATGCCAAAGAAGGCATGGTTGATGGTGACAAGATTGTACGGGAGTTCAAGTTTGGCACTCAGTACCTGTATATGAAAGAGGACGGGTTCAGGCAGGAAACGGTTATTACCAGACCGCCTACAACAGCAGAGGCTAAACACCTTATCGCTTCTGAGTCTGGAGAATTACCGAGTAAGTACAAGCGGAGCGACATTACCGCCGTTGATGCAGATGGGGCAGTTCATGAGTTCGTCAACTTGGGGCAATTCAAAAAGTGGCTGGATAAAGCGGTTTATCCTGTGGTGATTGACCCTGATTTTGCGGGTGGAACTGGTAACGACCAAACAATTTATAGTGACGATGCAAATTATGCCACCGCTCACGCTACTGGCGATAAAGCAATTGCCGCAGACTTATATACAGGACAGATGTTATCTGGTGGCGTTTATTATGTATATCGCAGCGTGTTGAGTTTTGACACATCGAGCATTGATGATGGGCAAGCAATCTCGCAAGTGAACCTAAAAATGACGGTGCATTATGAACAATCCGCGACTGATTTTGATGTTCAAATTGTGAAATATGACTGGGCTGGGATTACCAATATAGATACATTATTTGATGGGGTATTAGCGGCAACGGCTGATGATAATATCTTCTGTAACACAGCAGGAAAATCGGCAGGGTCACAATATACAAGCGGCAACCTATCAACAACTTGGGTAAGTAAAACAGGAACCACGTATTACGGGTTGCGTTCAAGTCTCGATGTGGCGGAAACCGCACCGAGTGGAAACGATAGATTCGTTTTGTATGACGAGGAAGCCGTAACAGAAGGCTACCGCCCCGTCCTGACTGTCACCTACACGGCGGGGGGGGTTCCCAAACACTATCTGCATTATGCACGATTGAGAGGTTAATATGCAATTTCTAAAACAATCAACAGCAGTGACTATCAAGTTAGGTCCGTTCATAGACGATACGGATGGCAAGACCGCCGAAACTGGCTTGACGATTTCACAGGCTGACATCCGCTTATCAAAGAATGGCGGTGATATTGCACAGACTAACGATGCGACTGGCGCAACACATGACGAGTTAGGCTATTACAACGTTCCGCTTGATGCAACCGACACCAACACTTTGGGCAGGTTACTGGTTGCAGTCCACGAATCAGGGGCGTTACCAGTCTGGAAAGAATTTATGATTGTGACTGCTAATGTTTATGACACGCTATGCTCAACTGACAGCCTTGACGTGAATGTAACCAGCCTTGCAGATGATGTGATTACTGCGGGTAAGTTTGACGAATCTACCGCCTATCCCTTGAAGTCAGCCGACACAGGGGCAACAGCTCTGGCACGCACAGGTGCTGATAGTGATACGCTGGAAACCTTGAGCGACCAGATAGACGCTATTGATACCGATTCTGTGATGAATGCAGTAGTAGAAGGTGGTTATACATTCTTGCAGGTTGTTCAAATAATGGCATCGGCATTAGCAGGTAAACTGACACGAGCAGGCAATACTCTGACATTCCGTGATTTGGCAGATACGCTTGACCGGATAGAAGCAGATACAGATGCAGATAAGCAGAGAACAAGCGTTAATTACTTCTTTGGAGTACCGTAATGGACTTTTGGGCAGATACCTATTGGGCTGATACTTATTGGACAGATACTTATTGGACTGTTTACTTTGTTATCGTTACGCCAGAGTGCAGGACTTTAAGTATCTTGCCAGAGAATCGGACTTTGATTATAGAAACAGAGAACCGGACTTTGACCGTTCCGTTCTGCCATGATGGAGGAGTATGAGCGATAATACATTTATAAAAGATGTTGATGCTGAGTTGGACTTTGCGTTTGATTGGAATGATGCGGATGAACCTTGGTTGGAAACAGGCGAAACTATATCGTCATATACTTTGACTGTACCTGCTGGCATAACAAATACTGCTGATAGTCAAGCAAGTGGAAAGGTTACCGTTTGGTTGTCCGGTGGCACAGATGGAACATGGTACGATATAACTTGCAAGATTGTTACCAGTCTTGGCAGAACAGATGAAAGAACAATGCATATCAAGGTGGTAGAGAGGTAATGGAAGATACTCTATCAGTCAAAGAATGCTTGAAATTGCACGATTTGGCAAGTAGCGTCTGTTTTGATATTGTTGAGATAGGCTCATACAAAGGTAAGAGTACCGGTTGCATCGCTTCTGGCACGAAGTTGAGCGTCTATGCTATTGATTTGTGGGATTTGAGACACTATGATTTTGAGCCTTCTGTTAGAGTGAAACGGCGTGGATTTTACCTTGCCGAAACCTATAAAGCGTTTTTGGAAAATATGAAGCCATTCAAGAATGTGATATCGGTGAAAGGTGATAGTAGAGAGATTGGCAAAGTCTGGAATAGAAGCATAGGTCTATTGTTCATTGATGGAAACCACTCATTTGACTTTGTGAAGAGTGATTATGAGAAGTTTGGAAAATATGTGGTTAGTGGAAGCGGTAGGATTGCTTTCCATGATATTGTAATCAAAGGTGTGGAAAGAGTAATCGAGGAAATAGTGAAACCGTCAGGACAATGGACAGATTTTGAATTGACGGATACTTTATGGACTGCGAGGAAATTATGACAGAAAAAGCAGAAGAATATAATCAGATGTTTAGAGCGAAGCCAAATCGCTGGTCTGGATTAGAGCGAAGTGATTTTATGATTGGCGTGCTGAAAGTTCACAAGCCAGATGCAAAGTTTATCATTGACGTTGGTTGTGGTAATGGTATTGGCTTGCAGAATGTTGGTCATCATTATTCAACTTCTGAATTATACGGAATAGATATCTCAGAAGAAGCGATAAAGCTTGCACAAGAAAGAGTGCCTGATGGCAAGTTCACTACCGAAGAAGATTTTACGAATCGGAAGAAGTTTGACATTGTGATATGTGCAGGAGTGGCAGAACATGTTGAACAGCTACCAGAGTTCTTGCAGAAGCTAAAATCAAGGCTAAAGAAAGATGGAATCTGCTATTTTGAAGTACCGCATAACTTAGTTTATTCACGAGGTCCAAAGACGTTCAGAAGGCTTACAGTAGGCAGTAAGCAGGTCGAGTGGCATTATGAATTAAAAGATTGGGAAAAGCTACTCATTGAAGCGGGATTTGAAGTTGTCAGGCGTTATCGTGGCAGAAAAGCTACTTGGGGCTTTATTTGGGTGTTACGATAGAGATAAAATTGTGTGAATAATTTGTTATGTTTCTGTTAGTAATCTTCACACAGATATAGATAAGATATAGATATAGATAAGATAAAGATACAGATATAGATGAAATATTTTATTATGCATCACCAGCACAAAGGCAAAGCTATTGATAGTGCATTAAGAAAAGCTGGATGGAGATATCAAATGCGAAGAGTAGACATAGCACTATTCGACCATGTGATTAACCGCAGTGAGCCAGAACAAGGCAGAGGACTTGTAAAGAGATACTATGATGAAGGCGCAACCATTGTGACGTATCCTCACGGAACGACAGGTGCTTGGTTTATGGACAGTGATGTCTATCCAAAGGATGAACATGTAACAGCAAACCTTGTCATCAGCGAAGGGCAGAAAAAGGTCGAAGAAATTATTCAGCCACAGTTAGAGCATCATGTTATTGGATGGAGTTATTGTGGATTGAGAGAATGGAAGAAGCCAGAGAAAGTAAGAAGGATTTTATTTGCACCTATTCACTCACCGATAAAAGGAAAGTTCAGAGAAGAGTGTGTTGATGTCAATGCCAGAGTTTATAAAGCATTGTTAGGATTGGCAGATAGGTATCAGATAGTAGTCAGGCATTTGAATCCACTTGATAAGATAGGATTATGGTACAGTCCGAAACCGGTGTTCAAGTTAGGCAAGCCAGATGGCTCACATGATGAAATAGATATTGCCGATTTAGTGATAGCAGAAGGCACGTTCATGTATCTTGCAGTTGCCAGAGGGAAACCGGTAATAGGAATGAATCAGCACGTTCCGATAAGACCTAACTATTCTGATAAAAGTTTCAAGCTTAATAATTGGGATAAGTATGGCGAGTATATGGCTTATCCGATAGATTTTGATGATGGTGATATAATAGAGTTAATCAACAAGGCGTCAGAAAAAGAACAAAGTGAATGGCGCAAGTTGTTCATAGGTGATACTATGCAACCAGTCCATTTGGTAAGTGTATTGGAAAGTATCAGAGGTAAAGATGCCAGAGTCCATAGAAGCAAATAAAAAGTTGTGGGAGTCGCTTAAGCAAGAAGATGAAATTGCAAAAGCTATTCATCTTGCGGCTGATTTAGGTGAGCTTGCTACAAGGCAAAGCATATTAGATAGAGCAGAAATTCGTAAACAGTTGGTAGAAATCAGGAGAGAAGCTCACGAAGAGTTGAAGGAGTTGAGAATTCACCTTATGGGTAATGGTGACCCGAGCAAAGGTATCAAAGCAAGGCTCGAAGTCATTGAGAAATGTCTGCTTGAAGATAAGCAAAGAAAAGAGAAAGTCTGGTGGATTATCATTCCGATAGTTATCACGCAGATTGTAACGATAATTTTGAATTTGATAGGAGGTTAAATGTTAGAAGAAATATTGGCATTGTTAGCTGGCTTAGCTGGCTTGGGTGGATTGATTTCAGTATTGGTTAATCTGCTCAAAATACTGGGTGTCGTGAAAGATGGCACTTCTGAGACTTGGGTGCAGTTGTTCAATCTTGTGGCGTTCCTTGCGGTGGCAGTCATCTACTTTATAAAGATACCAGTAGATTGGAGTGGCATAGATGGTTGGTTGAAACTACTTGCCACATTCATCGGGTACATACTAGAAATATTTGCAGGCAAGGTAACTTATATTGCAACAAAAGGTGCACCAGTCGTTGGATTCAGATACTCCGAGGTAAATAAAGGATAAACAGAATTCAATTCATGCAACATTGTTTTTATATAAAATAGCTTGTCTTATCAGCAAGCTATTTTATATTTTATTAAATAATAGCAATATAAATATCACTATTTCGCGTGGCGTATCCCAGAGTGTCACAGGGTCACTGCTATTTATATCACAAATGTAAAATAGTATGATATAATAAATTATACTCCTTTTGTGGGTTTTTGTGCATACTAAGGCCGAGCCGACATTCTCGGCCTTAGTAATTTAATTGATTTATTGATTATTCGAATTTATTGCTGATGTAAAATCATTACAAATTTTTATTTGATTTGTTATTGTTTCAACAAGTTTAGTTAGATCTTTAAGTCTTATAGATTCAATATATTTTTTTATAATTGTTTCATCCACGATATATTGATTTGTTTGAGTATCCCACATACAATCTGTAAGTATTCCATATAACGCTAATATTTGATCCTCTAATTTTTGATCTGGACGTATATGCAAAATTTTATTCGCTGTGTCTAAACTTATTCTTCCGAGATTAAAAACTATTTTATATCTTTCTTGAATAGCATCTTTATCCATAGTTAACCTTTTCTGGAAGTTTTGGTGCTTTCATCCAATAAGCAATTTCTCCAAACGCAATTTTACTCCATCTATTATTTGTGCTATCAAACCAAGCCATATCTAAAGAATATTTACCAGAACTCCATTGAAACAAAGTTACAAGATAATATCCACTTTCTTTTGGAAAATCATCTAGCGTTTTCCATATTCTTTCTTCACGCAAATTTAGTATTTCATTTTTTAAATCACATATTTCTTTTTCACGCAAAGAACGGGCAATTCTACTAGCACTTATCATAAATGAAAGTCTATTTCTAGTAACTAATAATTCATTTTTTAATTTCTTTTTATTCATTACGTGCTCCTTTTTCATGCTCAATTTTAAAACGCTCAATGTTTATTCTTTCTTTCTTTATATAAGCATCTGCTATATTATATGGAGTGAAACCTATATTATTAAGTATTGTAATAAGCACACCAATAAAAGCTAAAATATCGGCGAACTCATCCAATAATTTTTCAGAATTTATACCACTAACAGACTCTCTCCATGGCTTCCAAGGAAGTACTTGAATAAACTCAGCTAGTTCTACAAACGTTGCTAAAACATAAGTACGCAACACATCCTTATCACCTAAAACATCATTCAAAACTTTACCATTATGATTAACCAATTTATTTGTTGCATTATGAATAGTTCTAAGCGCTATAAGTCCTTTTTCAATTTCCCAAAAATTATTATTAACGCAAGTGTTAGCATATGCAATATCATTTTCTATATTATGATTGCCAATACGGCCCATGTTTTACCTCCACTAAAACTTTCATATTTGGAAAAGCTCTATTCATACCTTTTATCATTGCCAATTCCAAATTTTTAGAATATTCTTCGACTTCAACTTCTGGAACAGCGGCGACAATTTCATCATGAACAGTTGCACCTATATATTTTGTTAAGCCCATTTTATTAGCTTCTATAAGAGCGTATTTTAATCCTACAGCCGCAGAACCTTGAACAACTGTATTTAAAATTCTTGTTGGCGTTATATTTCTTCCAACTAATACCCTTTTGCCTGAATTAGGAAGTCGTATGCTAACAACATTTCTATTTTTAGACATAGCGTACGCTTTATTTCTCATTTCTCTAAGTCCTTCAAAAGCGACGAAAAAATTTGTAAAAATATCTCTCGCGTCATCATAATCTATATTAGAACCAGAATTTTTTGCATACTCATACAATAATTTAGAACCTCCACCAAACAGCAAAGTAAACGTTGCTGCTTTAGCCAATTTTCTTTGAGCAGTAGTAACATTCTCTTCTTTAACTCTAAATATCCTAGAAGCAATACCTCTATGAACATCGCCTAAATCTAATATTTCTATAAGATGCTCATCATTAGCTATTTGTGCTGCTATACGAACTTCTATTTGAGAGTAATCAGCATTAATTATAGATATTCCATCTAAGTTACCTATTATTTTTCTACCATCTTTAGGAACTTGTTGAAGATTTGGATCAGAAGACGAAAATCGCATTGTGTCTGTTCCAGTTTGCCAAAATCTCGCATGAACCCAATTATCAACGATATATTTATCTTGCCAAGACTGTTGATACATTTTTATTCTTTGAGATGGAGCTCTATATTCTAAAAGATGCGTTGCAATTTCAGATCCTAGTCCTTCTCCAAAAGAAGCCATATTAGATAAAGTTTCGGCTCTTGTATTCTCAAAATTTAAACCTAATTCTGCAAATTTTTTCATCAATTGCACAGGCGAATTTAAATTTATATCACCTAAATTTTCTAATAGCCATTCTTTCGAAGCTTTTTCTACTTCTTTCTGCTCTTCTAACCATTTGTTTAAATACTCTGGAACTAATGGAAGTCCATTTAAAGTCATTCTAGCAACTATTGGTGCTAATTCCATTTCCATATTCAACGCCTCAATTTGTTCTTGAGACTCTGCTTTTTCAATTTGTTCTCTCATTAAATCATGTATAAATATTACATCATTCACTGCATACATTATTTGTTGAGTAGACAATTTATCTATTGTCCATTTTCCATGTTCTATAGTTTTGTCAATATTCATACCAAGACGTCGTCTGATTGAATTCTTTAGGTTTCTAGATACATCTCTTCTTGAAGTTGTTGATATTACACCTTCACCTATAAGTGTATCATACCAATTGTTTTTTTGCCACTGGACGTCATGTGTGTCTAAAAATAAAACATCAAATCCAACTACATTATGACCGACAAATAATCTATTTCCTTCAGAAAAAAGAGATTTCACAACTAAAGGAACTACACCATTATTAACTCTTATCAAAACTGGGGTCCTCGTTTTATTTCCATAAAATTGCATTAAAGCAATATCATCTTTCCAAGGACTTAATCCTGTGGTCTCTAAATCAAAACTTATTACATCATCATTACTTAATAAAGCAATGCCTTCTATCGGATCGAATATTACATTATCTAAAATATCTTCCATTATTCGTATTCCTTATAAGTTTTTCTAAAATTGAACCATGACAACATAGTATTGCGGTTTAATCCTGTCATAGAAAACAACATCCATTTCTCATAATCATCCAATTTTTCAAAAGTAGGAATAGAAAATTCCCACGTTTCAAAATCTTTTGCTAACTCTTTAGTATTCTCATAAATATGCGCGTTTAAAATATTAACAGTAGTTTTGTTCACTAATAATCCCAAACAATTTGCTACAGTCATAGACATCATTCCAAACTGAATAAAATCGTATGGAAGTCCATATACAGCATCTGAACTACGCATTGTTACTGTTGTATTTAAAGAGTATTCGTCATGTTTATAAAATTGCATTGATGTTGTGCAAGGTCTATCTTCTAAATTCTCTTTTTGATCAGCTATTACTAGCACAGCACGTCTAGAATATGGGTCATGTTCTAACTCATCAATTACCCATTTTATTTGATCGCCAACTCTTAATCCATAAGAAGACATTGGTCCAAATAATTCTATTTTAGCATTTGGTGCAATTCTTTTTATTTCACTTAAATTAAATGTATTAGCAACAAATTGCATTCCTTCCATAAACCCAATAAGCGGATTATCTTTATACCTTCTAAAAGTTATTCCAGTTGGTATTATTATTGATACATTTTTAACGGAATATGTTTTAAATCCTCTAGGATATTCCTCTTTTCCGTTATCTAATATATTTTTTACATACTTCTCATACACATTCATCTTACTCCTTTTATGAATATAGGAGTAGTCTTTTGAACTACTCCTACATTTTTTAATAAATTAAGCTCCTAAAAATAATTTTGCTTTTTCACGAGCTTCATCAGCTGCTTCGTCATTTATTGGAGTTAGTTGTGGAATATAATATGATCCTTTTCCACCTGTTTGGATTTTTGATGAAATTTTAACAACAACATTTCCAAATCCTTGGCGACTAACAAGACTATTAAGCGATCTTCCAATAGCTAATCCTGTACGCTTAAAGTTCATAATACATCCAGCATCAAATTCCGGTAAATACATTAAATATGAATACATGAAAACGCAAAGTGGTCCATGACGCTTTTTTCCTTCGCCAACCCATTTGTTCATTTCGCAATCCGCACACACACCACCTGGCTCACCAATTCCTGTTTCACCATCAAAACTTCGACAGGTTACAAGGTTTGAATCAGGATCACGATATTCACGACGTCTTGCGTACGCAAATGGTACTGCAATTACACTTTCTTTTGGCTCAAATCCAGAAAGAACAAGTTGACCCGGTTTTGCTGAACCTTCTTGAACCTCTGGCGATAATCCTTGCATAAGACGAAGCATTGGAGGAGTAATATCCTCAGGTGCAAACATTGGCTTATTTGAATAAGCAGATATTGGAGCAACATCTTCCTCTTCTGGCTCAGGAACGGCGAGGGATTTCTCATCCCCGTCATTTAACATACCGTCAAACGGCATTTGTTTATACTCATCTTTATTACTCATTTACGAATCTCCTTTACATAATATTTTGTAATGTTTCAACAACGTTCTTAGATAGAACGGATTGTTTATTTATTAATTGCATTAAAATATACGGATGTGGTATAGAAAAAATTCTATTACATCTTATTTTAATGCACCACTTTTGAGCTTCTGCGCCACACGCAATTATTGTTTTGTCATCTAAATATTCATCCTCAACAGCTTTAACAAATGTCCAAGCACAATTAAAAACTCTATTTCCTAAAAGTCTAAAAAATTTAGTGGAAACACTCGAAGTAAAAGGAAGCCATGAACCAGGCAAGTCATCTTTTACACAACCTTTTTTATCACCTACAAAAACTATTTTAGACCTAGGATCGCCAACTATTTCTGGTGGCTTCATTAAATTCCATAGACCAACTTCTATCATTCTTTTTTGGACATAGGCTAATGTCTGATCCATGAAATTCCACTCATAATCATTTGGACATATGGTCCATCCATAATCAATAGCATACTTACGATATAATTTTACTTCTTCATATGGATCAACATTCAAATCTGATTGATCTCTTAGATTTACCATTTTGTTTACTTCTAATGGGAGCATTATTATTCCAACACCAGAAGATTTTATAGCTCTTCCATAAAGCCACTCACCTAACCAAGAGTCATTACTAAGTCTTCGATCTCTTTTTAGAAGATTACCATAAACATACTCACTTGGCCAACATCTGTCCCAAATAACCCATTTTTCTGATCTAGAATCTTTAATCAATTGATCTTTATAAACACGATCATCTGGAAACACAGGACCCCAATGTCTTATTTCCATAGGTTTTATCGATTGCAGAGCCTTTGCTAGTGTAGATTTGCCAGATTTTTCTGGACCTTCAATAACAATTATCATAACGCACCTTTAATTCTATCAGACGACTCGTTATAATCAAACCATTGTGTCATCTCATTTAGCTGTGCTTTTGCTAAAGATTCAAGAGTTGCATCATTCATGCGTTCAATCTCTCCTTTAGTTATAAAAGACCCTATTTTTTCAGCTTCTTTTCCATAAGCTAAAATTATAGATTTCGAAATTCCTGAAAAAGCGAATTTATTTCTCCATTGTCCTTGTAAATGTTCAGGATATGGGTGCGATACAATACCCCAATTTGGTCTAAAAGCGTCTTCAACAAGATCAACTTCATTAGGAACTATTTTTGCGCCTTCAATTTTTTTGCACCCATAATAAATCACAGGCCAAGTTGGTTTCATGGTTCTTTTTACAAATTTTGTAAAATCATATCTAGAAGCAACTATCCAAGCGCGCTTTTTATCATATTTTTCTAATTTTGGTTTTGGAACTTCCCATCTTATAAATAACGTTGGATCATATAATATGACTCTTTTATAGTTCATCATTAATGATTTCGAAAAATTATGCAAACATTCATCATCATTTATTAACCAAGGAAGCACATGTATTAATATTTTGCTTTGAGAATTCATAATAAAATTTAGAACTCTTTGATACATGCATCTTTCTTCATAAGAAACTTTACGTCCTAATAATTTTTCTCCAAATCTTAAATATCCATCAATATTTTTACTACAAGCATCAAGATTTTTACCAATACTATCTATGTGCCAATCATCAACAAAAAATATGATCTTTTTATTATTAGTAATTGCTTGATCTATACATTTAGCAGTTTTTAAAAACCCTCCCGAAACAAACGAGTTTAATGAATATAACCCATATAGAAGTACATCGGGATCTGTCCAATTTGGAGTATTTTCTACTTCGTAATTCTCATTTTCAAAATAATCTAATAAACCTTTCGCAGCACTAAAAAGCGGATTCCTTTTTCTGCGTATATTCAATTGATTAGATGTTACACCAGTAATCTGAACTTTCACATTAGCTCCTTCCAAAATATATAACTCTAGTCCAATTTTTATTTTTGGTCATATCGGAGGAATCACTGCATAAGAATCCTTGATGAATAAATTCCTTTGTTAATTCATTAGCCGCATCTCTCCAATTTTTATGCCCAAAATGAAATTCAACAATTATTTGTTTTACAAAGCTGGGAATAAATAAACCTTTGAATATATCATATTCAGCGCCTTCTGCGTCACATTTTATTACGCTTGGTTTATATTTTTCTAATAGTTCTCCTATTTTTATTGACGGACTAAACAATGGATCACCTCTACCTCTTGAAACATACATAGAATTCGCGCCACTGTTCTTTTTAGCTTTATAATAAATAACAGTAGAATCTTCGTTCGAATTAGAAACGACAGCTGCTTCAATTATAGAAATATTTTTATAAAATCTTGTATTAGATTCAAGAACTTTAAAATTTTCTGCATCCATTTCAACACTAATTATTTGTTTAACTTTGTTAGCTATAGGAACAGCAAATGTCCCGATATGTCCACCAATATCAAGAACTACATCATTTAATTTTAAGCTAACATTTTTATATTGCTTACCATTTATATTTTCACGAAATGTATATAAATCTCCAAAATTATCCTTTCTAATATAAAAAGGAATGTCACAGAAAAGTATAGATTCGTATTTTTCTTCATCACTCATTATTTTATATACTCCATTGATGCAACAAAAGCGCGTTTCTTTTCTTCCGATCTACTACCAAAAATAGCGCTTTTAGCTATAGATATCTCATTAGATCCATTTCCTCTAAAATCAGCAAATTCTACCACAGCATTATAAGCAGCCCAAGGTGTTTTAGCAATACTGACGTGCTCATCGCACAATCTTTGATAATTTAAAAACACACCATTACGCATATCTTGAGCTCTACTAGAATAATAGTCGTAAGATATTTGCGCCGTTTTAGCTTTATCATATAATAAGCCAAGCTCCAAAGGACCTGATACGTCATCAAATTCTTGTAATAAATCTGTTTTCATACTTTTCTTAGGATATGGATACGCCATTTCAAATATTAGTTTAGCTTCATCATCTTCAATAGAAGCAGATGCGAGAGCGTCAAAAGAAGCCATTGTATCTTTTATTGCTCTTTGCATTTTTTGCATCATACTTACTCTTGCCGACAATATTTCTTTTGTACTCATATTATGAACAATTGAGTCAGAAACAGTCGCTTGTTTTAGTCCGCTAACTAATGTGTTTTGACACACGACTCTAATAGGAGTAAAAGCAACTTTTAATGATGTTCCACCATCTCTAGTGTCTGTTATTAAAAAATATTTACGAATATGTTCTCCTTTTACTTCATCATCTCCAGCATCTAAAGTTAAAAACATTGTTTCTCCATCTCCAAGAGCTCCGGCTGTTTCAACAGGCCATAGATCTGTTAATGGATCAATAATGCGAGCAACTTCAATATTTTGTAATATTGTATAAGATGGAGAAGAAACACCTAAGTATCTATACTCAGGATCATCATCAGTTGGTTCTCTAAAAATACCATATTTCCCAGTAAGCGCATTTACACCATCAATATGCGCTACTAATGGTGCTTTTATGATATTATAGTTCAACCTTCCTTGAATAACGGCCTCACTTGCAGTAAGGTCTTTTTCGAACACTTTTCCAAGACTATGCCATCCAGGTTCACGATGTCCTAGAAAACGTTCACCAAATAAATTTGCACTCATAGTACCTCCTTTTGTGATAAAAAATATTAATTAATACTATCACTATCTTATTATTTAGGTAGACATTGGAGTAATCGAGATGTTAACAACGTGTTAAACTTTCCATTTTCTAATTAAGTCCTACTAATAAAATTTTATTAAGTTAAAATTGTTATATGAATAATCAAATCAATAAACTCACAGAATTAAAATATTGCGTGTTACCTTTAGCAAGGAGAAAGAAAATCCCGCTAATTCAACAATGGAATCAAAAAGCAACATATGACAAAGAAACCATTGAAACATGGGAAGAAACTTACCCAGGGTGTAACTGGGGAATTGCTACAGGAAGGAAATCAGGTGTAATAGTAATTGATATAGATCCGAGACACGGCGGAGATATTCAATGGAAAAGACTAACGTCTAATAAAACTATTAATACCGCAACTTGTAAAACAGGAGGTGGTGGTGAGCACTATTATTTCTCATTAACAGATGATATGATTATAAATAGTGCTGTATTATCTACATATCCAGGCATAGATATAAGAGGAGAAGGAGGTCAAGCCGTTGTACCACCATCAATACATGAAAGCGGAAACCCATATTTATGGATAAAAGCACCTTGGAATGTTGCGCCTGAACCAATACCAAAATGGCTAATGAAGATAATTATAAAATCTAACGCTGGTCAAATTTTAGGAAACGAACTTATTGAAGGACAAAGAAACGACTCTATGTTTCATCAAGCTTTAATGCTTGCGAGACAAGGATCATCAATTGAGTTTACTATAACAGCTCTGAAGGCTTGGAGAGACCAATCAGAAGCAAAGGATATAAAAGATAGCGAAATAGAATCTACAGTTGAAAGCGCGTATAAAAGAGTTGACGCAGAAAAAGTAACAAAAAACGCACAAAGAATTGAAAGAACAGATAGTGATAACGCCGATAGAATCGTTAGACTATATGGTGATATGGTAAAATATAGCCCAGGGTATGGATGGTTAGTATGGAATAACAATTCTTGGGAACCAGATTTAGAAAATGCAAAAATGATTTTGTTAGCAACCGAATCTATGCTATTATTAAGAGATGAAGCATTAGAAGACGCGAAAACACCAGAAAATTTTAAAACAGCTTTAGCTAGAGCTTCATGGGCTACTAATTCTTTAAATTCAGGAAGATTACATTCATCTATAGATCTTGCTAGAGCAAGAGATAAAGTTAGAATAGAAATAAATAATTTAGATGCTAAAGACACGAAATATATTTTAAACACACCAAATGGAATGGTTAGTTTAAAAAACGGGGAATTATTACCGCATGATAAAAATTTGCTGATAACAAAATGCTCCAAAGTAGAATACAATAAAGATGCGGAATGCCCATTCTGGGAAAAAACATTAGAACTAGCATTTGATGGTAATAAAGATCTTATAGATTATATGCAACGCGCAGTTGGATATTCTATTACAGGATCTACATCTGAACAATGTCTATTTATTTGCTGGGGAGAACAAGGTAATAATGGTAAGTCTACAATTTTAGAAACATTACAAAAAGTTCTTGGATCATACGCGCAAATGAGTGATATGAAAGTAATAACTTCTGCTGAATCTGATAATAGAGTTGCTAGTAGTTTAGCAAAATTACCTGGGGTAAGATTAGTATCTATGAATGAAGCGGAAGAGAATCAAAAACTAAGTGAAGCTCTAATAAAACAAATAACAGGTGGTGACACATTACAAGCGTGCAAAAAGTTTAAAGAACCATTTGAATTCACGCCAATATTTAAATTATGGATACGAACAAATGAAAAACCTATAATTAGAGGTATGAGCGATGCTATTTGGAGACGCATAAAACTTATTCCATTCGAAACCCCAATACCAGCGAACGAGAGAATGAGAAGAGATGATGTTGATGATATTCTTATTCAAGAATACGAAGGAATATTAAATTGGTGCGTGAAAGGTGCAATAAAATGGAATAAAAATGGATTAATGGACCCAAGCGTAGTTACAGCAGCTACTTCTGGTTATAGAACAGAAATGGACATAATACAATCATTTTATGACGAATGTATTATTGAATCAGTTGATGCGTATATTTCAAGAAGTGAATTATACCAAACATTTTCTAGATGGGCTAAAGAAAATGGTCTAAGATATATAATGACTTCAGATGCGTTTGGTAAAAGAATGGCTAAAAAATTAGACTGCAAAGAAAGAAAAAAGGTGCGCGGACAATATGTTTGGCAAGGAATAAAATTATCTCAATTCGCAGAATCCGCGTTTATAGTATAGGAGAACAATGAATTTAAATATAACAAAATTATCATACTCTAGTGTAGCATTATGGAACTATTGTCCTAGAGCATGGTTATTAAAATATCACTTTGGATTTACCACACCATCATCTCTAGCTCAATCATTTGGTACCGCTATGCATAGATCAATACAAAAATCTTTAGTAGATAAAGTATCTTTAATCAGTTTATCGAAAACATTCCACAAGGAGATTTTTAAAGCAATAGCTGAGAACAAAGTTAGTTATAAAATAAATGATATAAAAAATGCAATTACTTTAGGAGAGAATATTCTCAAAAGTCCTATGATCGGAGAAATTTTTAAAACTATTAATGTAAAAGCCGGGGCCCAGATAGAACATAAATTCGAATTCCGGGTCCCTAAAGTCCGAGTCCCTGTAATTGGATTCATCGATATAATTGATGACAATGGAATTCCATACGATATTAAAACTAGCAAATGGTTATGGAGTTTTCAAAAAGCTATGGAAGAAACACAACCTGATTTTTATTTAACAGCACTAGAATACGAAGGAATACCTTCTCCAAATAATGAATTTATTTACGCAATTGTTATGAAAACAGAAGAACCTTCAGCATATTTAATCGAAACTAAAAGAGAAAACTACAAGAAAAGAACGCACGAACTTGTTCAAAATATGTGGAAAGGCGTAGAAGAAAAAGCTTGGGAGCATACTATTGAAAATAAAAATTGTGAAAATTGTGGGCTTCGAAAACAATGTGAAATGCTAAAGTTTAAAATTTAATATAAAATGATTCGGTTTGAAATTATTTTCGCTAACGCATGAAGTGAAGGCTCAACGTGGTGTTCGTTTCGTGCACGGGGTGAAGTTGGGTGAAGCGTGGGGTGAAGTTGGGTGAAGTGCGGAGTGAAACGTGAAGCGAGGCTGAGGTGAAACACTAGCAATTTCGTGTTTTGTTCGATACCAGAGAACATATGTATGTATGCGCCCCTCGAACACATATGATTACTATTTTTGGTCGCAAATATCACTGATTTCCCAGACACTTAGGGGTTCCCTTGTATAATGAATGTATTACTAATAACTATTATGCACATAGAATTCCTGAAGTGTCTGGGATGTCACTAGTGAGATCGTACATTTTGTTTATTATATAAAATACACAATGTTTTCATAATTTTTTCCTTGAAAGGCAATCATAATGATTTTGCTGTTCTCCCAAGTGCGCATGGGAATCGCCACGCAAAAAGACAATATAATATATGCATAAAAGTGAAATATTCTCTGGGTGTCAGCCATGAACCTCAGGTGAAAAAAGCCTCCAGAGGAAGCTTTTTTCATACTAATGCGTACTTTATTAATTATTTAAGTACGCTTTCACTAATTTTTCTACATAAGCTATGGTTTCTTTATATGACTTATTCCTGTAATCGAAAAAATCTCCGAAATCACCCAATATATCGCACAAAAATGGAGCTGGGTTGCTAGAATATTTTCTCCAGTCTTTAGGAAAGTGCTTTAAATTGTATTCTACATCTGCTACCATAGAATCAAAATCTGGACATCTCGCATACAATTCTTCGATTAGACATTCTTTAACTTTATTGTCCATTTGGTCCCCCTAAAATAAACATTCTGAATGCCTTTTTTAAAACTTCGCAATCTTTAACGAGATCCTTTTTTGTATACAAATTTGAATCGTACACGTCTAAAAGTAATTGTGTTCTTAATCCTGCATTTCTTATTGCTAACAAAATATTTTGTTTCCAAGGTGTTAAAGAAAGATTATCGTTATTGAGTTCAATAATATCTCTATATTCTGTAGGAATCCACCAATGATTAGCAGAAAAAAGTTTTTCAGCAGCATACGGAAACATTATCCAAAGTTTTACTTTAAACATTATTCTGTTGCCGACAACTTTTAGCAAGCTTGGATCCGTAAAATTGTAATTACATTTTCTTGGGTAAAAATTGCGACCATAAACATTATCATCGTAGGTAACTATGATATAATCCCATGGAATCATCCATGGTTCAAAATGATCAAGTGGTCTAGAATTTTCCCAATTACCATCACTTATTTGTCCACGCATTTCGCAATGAAAAATTATTTTTTGCGCCATCGTTGGAACATAAAGTTTGTGAACTTCATTTACCATTTTGTCACCGCCCAAATATCAAATTTTTCAAAGGCAGCGTTCAACAAGACATTTTGTGGAACGACTTCTGAATAATTAGCTATCCATTGCAATATTTTTTCAGCACCTTTGATTTCAAATCTATCCATTGACGCACACAAATTATTTAATTCTTTTTCGTGCACGGGTACAATTTTTTCTCTCATAATTCTCCTATTCTCTTGGGGTCGAGCTTTTTGATTTCATTGGAGAAGCCAATATTTTTACAACATTTTTACGTTTCTTTTTTGGCTTCGACCATTTTTTTACTAAATTAACAGTTAAGTATCCTATGAGCAACGCTTTCGTATATCTAAACCCACTCATTTGATCTCCTTTATTTGAATTGATGGAGACCCTTCTTTTCTAGCTTCCAGTATACTTGGAATTGTTGCTGCCAATCCCATAAGGAAGGCGTCATTCCAAGACACTCTTGGTTTCACATAAACTGCCATATGTTTATCACCTTTTACTGTGACTCCAGCGTTTATAACAGCTTCTTTTATGCGTTCTCGATAAGTATTTGTGGTTTCTTCAAAAAGTTTGATTCTCTCTGAATACTCAAACTCTATTTCATCGATTTTTTCTCTGATTTCTTCGGGTATAATTGAATTGAGGAGCTCACGCTTCTCAGCATTGAGCTCCTCTATTACATCAATTGTCTCCGAATATTGATTAACGAGACATTTGATTTCTTTGGTCATCTACTTCCTCCATGCCTTCAATTTCCCAATATCCTTCATCGTAGTCGATTACATTAGTATCAGGCGTATACAAAACATCATCAGATATAAAAGTATTGGAAGCAATATCACCCGCTTCTTTATCAGAAAACGCTTGAACACGTAAAACGATATCACTTATTTTTCTCATATGAACATCGAATACTATTGTAGTTTGCTCGATTTGATCTAATAGAAAGCTTGAAACCATTCTTTTGAATGGTTCAAAAAATTCGCCATATTTAAAAGATTCGGATTCTGGAAACGCTTGTTTTAATTGCGCCCAAAAGAACACAGCTGTTGCGTCAGCAATATTCTCAATATTTTTTGCGAAGTAAGACTTCGAGTTACTCATTTATATCTCCTTTAATTCTATTAGCCAAGCCGTAGAACACTCTTCATACGGAATTTCCAAATTTTCGCACATTTCTACTGGATCCTTATAACTTTCAACAAGTGTATTTTTGATCTCGTCTTTATTATTAGCGTACACTTTAAATTGAACTTCAAGCACTTTTCGAGCTGTCACTTTCCATTCAGTATGTCCTGTCATCACTAAATTCGTAACAAATTCGATTGCTTTATTTTCGAGTTCGCGAAATTCATTTAAATCCATAGTTTTAAAATCGACTTCTGGAAAATAAGATTCCACACTATTCATGAAAGTTTGAACACTTTGAATTGTGGCATTTTTAATTTGATTTTCGGTCACTAACATTTATATCTCCTCAATTTCGTCAAATTCCCAAGGTTCTTCGTCTTCTTGTAAATCTTCAGCGTCATCGCAATCATGAGGATCATCATACACGGTATCATAAATATCGTCTTCATCTTCAGCATAAATTTCGAAGGTAACAATAGTTTTCTTGGACATTGTCACCTTGTATTTTCTAACGAAGTTAGATAACGCCGAGTCTACATATTCAATACATTGATCTTGAAATTCATTGAACCCCATAGGATCAGTTCCAATGAAATCAAAGTCGAAGTGTCTCTGAAGTTCATCAATAAACGCTTGCGCAGATTCGCGCGCTGCGTGTTCAACATTACGAAAATTTATTGTCATCCGACACCAACCTTTTTTGCTAATGTTACCAAATAACGTCCTAATCGCTTGTGCCCAGCTTTCATAAACCATTTTTTGTACCAAAGAACGAGATCTTCAGCTGAAACCGCACCGCCTTTTATTTTCAAAAGGTTTTCGAATTCATCGATTGCCTCAACCGACGCCCTGTCCATATTTGCTGTATCTTCACTTGTCCACATTTTTTTGACTCCTTTTAGTCTTTTTGTTGTTTTCTAATTCTAAGCAATTCGGACACACCCATAGTATTTTACCTTTTCGAGTTACCTCTTTTATAAGGCGTCCTTTAGGCCACGTCCAACCGCATATACTACATGTGCGTCCTTCAATAGGTTTCATTATCGCCAACCTAATTCTGCACTCACACGACTCGGCAAATATCCGATTTGATCACCTTCTACTAAGTAGACGATTCCAGATTCTTCGGAATCATCTTCATCAGAAATGTGATTTTCGAATCCATAAAAACTGTCTTCTTCTACATTTCCTTTGTTGTCTCGACCAAATCGAACGACATCATAAATTGAGTATTCGAATGGCCAAGCTGGTTGGGATGCAAAACGAACTTCATCATCTTCGTTAGCATCTTCAAGCAAACTTATGAGCTCGTGCACTTTCATTTGGTGACCTCCTGCTCGTGTTCTTGGAGCTCGTGCAGCACCTCTTGTGCTTCCTCATAACTTGAGACTGGCTCCATGTATCCATGTCCGACTACGTAGTAGCCGTCGGCGAGTTCGAGAATTCTGAACTTACCATTTGTATTCACCGTGACTCCGTCTGTAAAACGTAGCACTCCCATAAATGCCTCCTTTGCATTTGTTTTTGTACGCAATTTTACGTACACACCATCAGTGATCGTTAAATCACTGATGGAATCTGCGTGAAATTACTTTTTTGAAGCCAAGTATTCTTCAAGATAATTGATGATTTCGTCCACCGATTTAGAGATCGCATCTAAACGAGTGTTCACGAAGCTCCATACTCCATAATCTTCGATATCAAAAGATTCGAGTACTGCATTACGAATACCTGGATAAATGCACTCGGCATAAAATTTTATTTTTTCGCACATGATCTCGGATTCTTTTGAAAGAGGTATTTCCTCTTTAGGGGTAGCCATTTTTAAAACTTTGTTTTCAGCCATTTTTGCGCTCCTTATAAAAGTTATCAATTTCCGTTAGTAACACGGTCTCGGTCTCAACCACCAGCTTTTCAAGGTTTCGCATCACCTCGTAAAGGGTTGGGCAGAAGCCCGCCACCTTCATACGGTGGGCTTCAACTGCCATCACACTCGAGTGAATGCTCATCGCATCCATCGAATCGTGGAGAGTTTCAAGCGAACAAATTGCGTTGAATTCGTCGTACTCGTCCACATCACACCTACGAGTGGTAGATCTCGAGTTTGAGTTCTTTTTGCACTTTGCGTGAGCCACGGACTTGCTTGATCATTTCAATGCGCTCGGACCGAATTGTGCGGTATTCCGGCGTTCCAGACTGCAAATTTACAAGCTCACGCTCGATCTCTTCGAAGCGCTTTAGCCCATCGAACTCAAGCTTGACGGCTTCAGCAAACTCTTTTAAGAGGTTATCGAGATTGTTCTGCATGCTTTCGCCTGCATCGGGGGTGGGTACTACATTTTTTGACATTTTGACTCCTTTTGTCGATTACTAGCGGCCTTATTGCTGCTATTTGATTGTATACATTATAATTCAATTGAAATCGTTGATGTTTAACACGAGGTTAACAAATTGTTAAGAGTTTGTTAAATATTTTGAGGCACTCAAGCAACGGTTTTCAACCCCCAAGGACCGCGCCGGCGACCGGGAGCAACGGAAAGGACAAAAACGGAACAGCAGTATCACCTCTGCGCCTCGGGTATTAAATATCTTTACTGCCTCCTATATATATTTAATATAAAAAAGGTCAACAGGTGATCCAGGTGATCCGTTGCTAATACCGAGTGCCGGCGCCAGCGCCCATGTTTGCTAGTGCAAGCTGCTGTAGCCGAGAGCCTGAGATTTGTAAAAATATGGGCGCCCTTAGGCTCGTTCGTTGCTTTTCGAGCGTTTTCGCGCCACCGAGTGCTCGTCAAGTGCTAGGCAGCTGTTTTTTGCACTCGAGCGCGTTTCGAAAGCCGGCAGCCGGCAACAATTTATTGGCGGCCTAAAAGAAGGGCTCGGCGCCGCTGCCAAGTGTCTTGGGACCGTAAGCCTTGTGCCCATTTTCCGTTGCCATCGCCATTTTTCTGTGGAATCAAACCTTTGGTTTCAGTGACCAGGTGCGTTTCGTATGCGTAGTGCTCGGTGGCTTGTGTGTGTTGCAAATGTGTGCGACCGCGGGCCGTGGATGTGTGCTCGGTGTCCGAAATGAGGGCTCGGTGCCGGAGGCTATTGTGGAGTCTCGTGCGTGCGACCGTGAGCCGTGAGCTGTGTCACCGCCGTGTGGAAAAGCTCGTGCGCGCGTGCCCGTGCCCGTGTCGTGTTGGTGTTGGTTCCGCCACCGCCCGGTGTTCCCGGAGCCGGTGTCGCACCCCCCTGACTCCGGGCCCGCACTCCCCCCTGTTTTTATGCAAAAAGATGCCGGGGTGCTCAGTCCCGGCTATTCGATTTTTGGTGTTACAGTGGTGTTACCACCAACGTGGGCCTAGTGTGATGACGATTGACAAATCTTCGTACACGTGCACGTCGGTGTTCCACATGATGAGGACGAAAAGCAGTATCATTTTGGCTCCTTCCATAAACTTCCGAGAGTAGCTCGTGGGTGAGCTGCTCTCGGGTTCGTGTTCGATTTTTTCCGTGTGCTCTAGATCTTGAGCATCTGGTACTTGATGGCCTCTTGCGCTTTCCTCGAGTTGCGTACCTGGAGGATCATCTCGGTGCGCTCTTTCTTGAGCATTTTGTGCTCCGGTGTGCCGAGCTGGGTGGTGCTGAGCTCGAGCTCAATTTCGTTGAACCTGGTGAGTCCATCTGCTTCCTCGTGTAGCATTTTGGTGAATGCCTGTGCGAGCTCGTGCAGTGCCTGCTCTGGTGTACGGGTGGTGCTGGTGGTGCTGGTGGTGCTGGTGGTGCTATTTTTTGCTGACATTTTTGGCTCCTTTTGCCTAATGTGGTTTTTGGTGGATAAAAAATTATTTTTTATCCTGGATATATTATAAACTATGAAGTTTAACAAGATATTAACAAGTTGTTAAATTCTTGTTAAGAGTTTATTAACAAGTGATTAACAACGTTATACATAAAATATACAAACATTATATTTAAATATTAAAAATTGAAAAAACATTATATAAAAATTATACAAACATTATATTTAGACTAGAAAAACATTATACAAACATTATATATATAAACTAGAAAAACATTATACAAACATTATATATATAAACTAGAAAAACATTATACAAACATTATATATATAAACTAGAAAAACATTATACAAACATTATATAGATATTATATTATTAATATTATTTTAATATATTTTAATCTTATTTTAATCTTTCTATTTTAATTTTATTTTAATATATTTTAATTTTATTTTAATATTGTTCCACGGCACGCCACGCTGTAATCATTAACCTTGTACCCGGGGGGAAAAAGTAGTTATTTGAAAAAACGTGTTATAATATATACAGCAGTTATTTGCCCCCTGGAAAAAGGGAGCTCACGGAGGATCTATGGCAAAACGCGTGTACGGAAAACCTTTTTATCCTGGCGACCCGAGAATAAACAAAAAAGGTCGTCCAAAAAGTTTCAACGCCCTAAGAGCTTTAGCTGTACAAATTGCAACTGAAGCAGTAAATCCAAATAAAGAATTAGATATGACGAAAGTGGAAACAATTATCCGCGATTGGATGAGTTCTCCTGACTTTCAAAAACAAAAAGCAGCACTTGAACTTGCTTATGGCAAAGTACCAGATAGAACAGAACTAACAGGTAAAGACGGTGCTGATATTAAAATCAACATCGTCAAAAAAGATTGATGTAATCAGTGGATATAGAGCTTTATGGTAATCAGTATGAATTTGTAACTTGCAAAGATCGATTTACTGCGATGATTGGAGGAATCGGCTCTGGCAAGACTCTTGCGGGCTGTGTAAAATCAATAATTTATGCAAAACCAAAAACTCTAGGTCTTATCGTTGCTCCCACCTTTCGAATGTTGCAAGACGCGACAATTCGAACTTTTTTAGATATAAATCATGATGTCATAAAAGGATTCAATAAATCTGATATGATCGTCACCTTAAAAAATTCAGCTGAAATTCTTTTTCGCTCTGCGGATAATCCAGAGCATCTTCGTGGGCCTAATTTGCACTGGGCGTGGATTGACGAAGGATCTTTAGCTCATCCTTACACTTGGGATATTATTATAGGTCGTTTGCGTGCTGATGGAACTGCCGGACCATGTTGGGTGACCACAACACCAAAAGGAAGAAACAACTGGCTTTATGAAGCTTCCAAACAAATGAGAGTTTTTAATGTAACTGCGTTAGATAATCCTTATGCTTCTAAAGAATGGAAAGATTCACTTTTAGCTCGATATACTGGTCAATTTTTGCGTCAAGAAATCTATGGGGAATTTGTGTCGTTTGAAGGTCTAGTTTATCCAATGTTTCAGCCTTCATTTCATATAATGACAAGAGAAGAATCTGAATTTAAAGAATATGGTCTTGCAATAGATGAAGGTTACACTCATCCTGCTGTTATATTGAAAGTGTTCAAAAATTACGACGAAGAATATTATATAGCACGCGAATTTTATGAATCAGGTAAACTACAATCTGATATAGTTAATGAAGCGTATAAATGGTCTGATGGAAATAAAAATGTTGATATAATTGTAGATGCAGCAGCTGCTGGTCTAATCGCTGCTTTAAGAAATACTGGACTAAATGTTATTCCTAGAAAAGGAAAAGTTATAGATGGTATAAGAAGAGTACAAAATTTGCTGGATGCTCAATTTAGAGGTAAACCGAAACTTACAATACACCCATCTTGCGTAAAAACAATAAACGAATTCGAAACTTATTCATGGAAAGATGGATTAGATGAACCCATAAAAGAATTCGATCATGCAATGGACGCAATAAGATATTTTATAAATAAACCTAAAATAGAACGTATAGCTACTCAATTGAGGTGGTAGTATGAAAAAAAATTTGAACCCAGACTTACAGTATAGTTACGATCATTGGCGAGATCAATATTTTATAAATAAAAAATATAGAGACTATTATTTAGGTAATCACCCAATGGTGTTTACTTCTGATCGTCTTTATGATGTTTTTGGAAGAACTACTGTTGCCTTTATTCAAAATTGGTGTGCTGTAGTTATAGATGCTGTTCTTGATAGACTTGGATTTAAGGGTTGGGATGGAAATGATTTAGCAGTAAGCCAAAAATTATTCGAAACATACATAGAAAATAAAATAAAGACGCTTTCTAGACGAGTTCATAGAGATTGTATTG
>Ga0209200_1000622_pt1 | contig 39392 bp, 34 predicted proteins | sample AD_UKC033_MetaG_FD_184406 | JGI IMG/M metagenome (GOLD analysis project Ga0209200, IMG submission 184406) | Active sludge microbial communities of municipal wastewater-treating anaerobic digesters from USA - AD_UKC033_MetaG (SPAdes) (version 2) | ecosystem: Engineered > Bioreactor > Anaerobic >... | reverse complement strand
GCAGCCAGTGCCCCAGCCGGAGCGGTTGCGGCTCCAAGCCCGAATAGCCGAAGGCGCGCCGCCGGCGGGAAAGGTGCCTGCCGGCGGTGCGCACCGGATATCCCATACGCTAAGGGCAAACAGGGGGACTGCCACCGGTGCCACCGCGCGGTGGCTGTCGGTGCATTCAGATCAGGAGGTGGCACAATGGCGGAACGGGAAGGGCGGGGCTGCGCTCTGGCCGGATCGGGGTTGGGGTTCGGCGCGGCGCTGGCCATGGTGATGTCGTGGACGGCGAACAAGTCGGTCCTGTGGGTGCTGCTGCACGGGCTGCTCGGCTGGATCTACGTCGTCTGGTACCTCCTCACCCACCACGACTGGCGCTGGCTGTGACGGTAGCTCAGGCGTCCCGCCTGAGCGACAGTTGATGGTTGATGGTTGATGGTTCGTGCTCGTAATTCGTAATCGTGATCGTAATCGTAATCGAGGCTCGAGACTCGTTCCCGTAACGCGGACATTGGACATCGGAAATCGGATCTGGGACCTGGGTACTGGGCCCTGGACCACAGAACCCCAATTTTCGTAACCATTCACCGTCCCAAATGCTCAATGACAAATGAAAAATGAAAGATGATCAACGAGAAACTTCTCTTCCCTGTTCATCTATTCACCCTCCCCTTTCTCCTTTGATGTGCCTTCGCGCCTGGTGGTGAATCAGGCTGTCCGAGGTCCGAGACGGTTGATGGTAGATGGCTGATAGTTGATGGTTGGGAACGAGCCGCGACCCGCGATTACGATCACGATTACGATCACGATTACGAATTACGATCACGATTACGAATTACGAGCACGAACCCGCAATCCTCAACCCTCAACGAATGAGAGCGAGTTTCTGGCCTCGAGACTCGAGCCTCGAGTTGCCCCGCCCCGGCCTCCCACCGGTGATTCGGCGAAATCCGTGATCCCGCTCACACCGGCCTCACGGAATGGGATTGACATCCCGGCCGGGGCCGAGACAAGATGTCGAGCAGATGCTGTTTCAGTCATTTAACGCTCGGCCCTGGAGTCATCAATGATCCATCGTTCCGCGTGGCGCGTCCCGACGGCGGCGGCTGTTCTCGGGATGCTGTGTCTCCTCTCCGCAGGGGGGCTCCGCGCGGCGGACCCGGTGCAGGCCGGCTCCGCCTACATCCACACCCAGCCCGAAAAGAGCCGCAACATCAATCCCCAACCGTTCTTCGTGGACACGGCGACGGTCACCGAGAACATGAGGGAGGCCGGCGCCTTCGGCACGCGGGTGGACCGCCTGCACTCGTGGGCGGGGTGGATGCTGTGGGGCAACAACGTCACCGACTACCAGAAGGTGGACAACGACGGCGCCCACAACGCCACCGACAAACTCGTCCAGGGCGCCCTGCTGGCCGGACCCATCGGTCTGAAATACATCAACACCACCCGTCCCACGGCCCGGACGTACGGCGAGTGGCCCGGCCTCGAGTTCGGCGCGCCCGTCGGCACCCTCGGCGTCTGGGAAAACCCCGCCTACAACCACTGGCCCAACTCCAGGCATACCCGGGGCATCGTGCACCGCGGTGCGTTCTACCCGCTCGTGCGGGCGTACCCGGCGACCGCGAACACCGACGCCGAGCCGGCCTGGCTCAGCGACAACGCGGTCACCGATCGGATGGGCGATTGGGACATCGAGATGGTCCTCGAGCGGCCGGCCCCGCCGCCCGCCGCCGGGCGGATCGTCAGCGAGCGCCGGTACGCCAAGAGGCGGGATGACCGGGACGCCGCCGCCCCGGAGACGATCCGGCTCACCATGGCCCAGGGCTCGCCCTTCGCCTGGTTCGCCCACACCGGCTGGACGGCCGGCAGCGGCATGCAGTTCGTGGTCAAGCGCGGCGACAACCTGGCGGCGCGGCAGCTGGCCGTCATCGACCTGGGGGACCGCACGGCGGCGGTGAACGCCGGCCTCGGCTGCTACCTGCTCGAGATCCGGGAGATGCTGCTGGCAGGCGCCGACGCGCTGGGCACCAACCCCAAGATCACCGTCTACCGGTACATGGCGGTGTTCTACGACAAGAGCACCACCGCGGCCGTGCCCGCGCAGATCAAAACGGTGGGCACCTCGGAGAGTCAGGGCGTGTTCCTGTCGCCGGCGCCGAGCCTGCCGGCGGGAACGGCCTGGCACTATGTCATCGCCGCTCTGCCCCTGGTGGAGTATCCGTACGACGATGCCCGCGCGCCCACCCGCGACGAGGCGCGCACCCAGGCGGGCGCCTGGGCGGTGGCGCTGGCCCCGTACGCCTTCAACGCGGTCACCGACACCCAGGTGGCCTACCAGGTCCATCACGACCGGGGCATCCTGTCGACGACCTACACCGCCGCCACGGCCGCCGTCGGCCCCGTGGGCGCAGCCGCGGACGGCCACACGGTGTTCTGCCTCATGCCCCATCATTACGAGGATTTCAACGACGGCCAGGGCGGGGCGGTGTTCGCCGGCAAGCTGTCTGCGGCGGAGGTCAAACCCGTGAATCCGGCGGGCGAGCACGGCCCGTTCTGGGGCCGGATGCCCGCCGCCAACAACGGCTTCTACCCGTTCTGGACCGCCCACGGCGCGCTCAAAACCATCCACGGCAAAAGCTTCGGGACCAACTATGTCCTGGCCCACATCCTGCCCTACATGCCGCCGATCCCCGAGGGGAAGCAGGCGACGCTCCCCGGCTCGACCACGAAGAAGTACATCTGGGAGGCGATCAACTGGATGGCCTGCTGGGACTGGACCGCGGCGCTCCAGATGTATCCGCCGATGTTCACGGAGCTCGACGGTGGCGGCCAGGCCGGGTTGTACAAGTCGGGCGGGCAGCTGCGCCGGATCGCCGCCACGCTGCCCATCCTCAAATCGCTGGCCGAGCAGCCGTCCGACGACGTGGGCAAGCCCGCGTCGGATATCGCCTTCAGTGCCATCCGGCCGCAATGGGGCTACACGTCGAAGCCGTCTTACGACCGCAAGGACATGTTCGGCTTCGCCATGAAGGGAATCCACGACTTCCTCGACCTGGCCACCCGCGAAAGCGCCACCATGCGTTGGGGCTCGGGCGGCAACCCCCAGGCGGGCCAGGCCAATCCGGACTGCCCCGTCTTCTTCATGTACGACGCCGATCTCGGCGCCGTGCTCTACTACCCGGGCAACACCGCCCTGGTCTGCCCCAGCGGGTGCGCCAACACAGGCGCCGGCCCGGGCGGCGGCCTGGCGTACATCGCCCAGCCGGCGGACCTGACCGGACTGGTGGAGGATACCTTCGAGCTGAACTCACACTTCGCCGACTACCACTACAACTACGGCTGGCTGACCATGGCGGCCAGCCAGGCGGCCTGGCAGGCCCCGCTGGCCGAGGCTCCGTACACCGACATGTTCCACAAGGACCACTTCGGCACCCTGATCGACCAGCTCGTCATGACCGTGGCCCACGATCCCGAACTGCTGGTGAACCCGCAGATTCCGGACGCGCAGAAGTTCTGGACGGTGGACGGCTTCACCTACTCCAAGTTCAACTATTTCGACCAGTGGCTGGGGCAGCCGTGGACCGACGGCGTCCCCTCCGCCAGCGGCACCCAGGGGGTCGCCGACTGGGAGGGGAAGAACGACAACGCCTTCGGCGAGGCCTACCAGATGTACGCCGCCATGGTCCTGTGGGGTCAGGCCACCGGCCGGCAGGCGGTGGCGGACCTCGGGCTGTACCTGGCCACGACCATGCTCTACAACTACCAGGCCTACTGGGCGGACCACCTCCAGATCCGGGTGCCCGAGGAGACATACACCACGCCGACCTACACCCCCGGCGAGGCCCGCTGGTCGTCCCGCGGCGACTGGGTGCCCAGCGCCAACTGCGACGGCCCCAGCTCCGTCCACTATTGGACGCGCGGGACCACCTTCTGGTCGGGTTGGTGGTATTGGGGTGTGACGCCGGAAACGGCGACTAAGGAGAACTACTCGGCCTGGAGCATGAAGATCCACCAGGCGGCTGTGATCCAGCAGTCGATGTACGGCGACGCCATGCCGCTCGGCGCCCGCGACAACGGGTGGATCCCGCATTCGGCCCACACGCTCGATTTCGTGCGGGGGAGCGCCTTCCAGAAAGCGGCCCTGGAGATCCTGAACTCCAAGGACATCTACTCCCAGGGCTGGGACTACGCGCGCAATCAGGGCCTGAAAACCTACGTCGCCTCGGTGAACCAGATGCGCGCGCTGCTCGGACTGGACACCGTCTACAAGGACCCACGGCCGGACTTCAAGGCGCAGAACGGCCTGTCGCCCTGGCAGTGGATCTGGTCCATGACGTGCAGCGGGACACAGGCGGACCGCAACAACCTGGTCAACAACTTCCTGGACGACCGCCAGACGCCGGTGGAACTGATCAACTTCTTCTGGGTGCTGGATCAGTACGGCGCCCCCGACGCCACGTACTTCGGCTACTCCAAGGCGGTGGCCGCGTCCCAGGGGCAGGGCCAGGCGGTGGTCCAGCCGGCGGCGGCCGTGTTCTACCACCCGGACCGGAAGCTCTACACCGTGGTGGCCTGCAATCCGAACGACACCGACTGCACCGTCAACTGGTGGCGGGTGGGACAGAGCACCGCCCAGGCCGGCCTGTTGGATGAGCCGCTGACGGTGCCGAAGCACGGCTACGCCGTGAAAACCGTCCTGCCCCCCCACCACTGAGGCTCTGCGAGAGGAGAACGACCGTGAAACACCACCTGCTGTTGCTGCTGATCGGTGCCGCCTGCCTGACCGCCGCCGCCGCCCAGGACGTCGGCAACCCCGTCCGTCTGGTGCCCAAAGGGCATCTGGGGGTGGGGCTGCAGGCCGGATTCATCTTCCTCCAGGATTTCGAGCACTACGAGCTGGTCCGGACCTACTGGGACGGCTCCACGGCCACCGATGTGAAGGATGCCAAATTCGAGGACGATGAGCAATTCCTCGTCACCCTGGCGCTGGGCCTCCACGACCGCGTCAACGTCAACGCCGGTCTCGGCATGACGGGCCGCGGTCGGTGGCTCAGCGAAGAGGCGGGCGTCAACGACTGGGAGGGAACCGTCGGGCGCCGGTTCCTCTGGTACGCGGGCGGCAAGGCTCTGCTGTGGAAGCATGCGGCGGGACCCGAGCTCATCGCCGCCGTCAAGTACCTCCGCTATACGTCACGCGATGTCGGGAACTGGGTCTATGCGCCCGACGGCAGCTCCGCCGAAGCACTCGGCTGGGAGACCGATGACACGATCACGTACTGGCAGGCCAGCGCGTCAGGCATTCTGGCCTGGCCCGTCGGCCGGTTCGCCCCCTATGTGGGCCTGGGCTACTGCCACTCCCACTTCGACCTGGACGGTCTCTGGGTGTATGCCCCGTATCCGGAGATCACCGTCGCCTACGACGGCAGGACCACCCGCGAAAAAAATCTCGCCGTGCTGCCGGGCGTGGAGGTGGACCTCGGCGACGGCTGGTCGTTCACCGTCCAGGGCATGTTCGTGAGCGAGACGTCGCTCAGCGCCGGGGTGAGTTATCGGATTAAGATCTGGTGAATGGGTGAATCGGTGAATCGGTGAATGGGGAGACGGGAGACGAGAGACGGGAGACGGGAGACGGGAGACGAGAGACGGGAGACGGGAGACGGGAGACGAGAGACGGGAGACGGGAGACGGGAGACGAGAGGCGTAAGACGTAAGACGTAAGACGTAAGACATCAGACGGGAAGCATCAGATAAACAGGAAGACTCGAACCGCGAACCCCGAACCGCGAACCCCGAACCGCGAGACCCGTATTCCGATTTCCGAATTCCGAAATCCGATGTCCCCATTTCGGGAACGAGCAACGAGCCTCGAGTCTCGAGTCTCGAGCCTCGATTACGATCACGATCACGATTACGATCACGGCAACTAGTCATTCTCTCTGTTCACCGTTCACTTTTCACTCCTCACATGCTCCATCTCCGGTTATATAATGAATCCGCGCCAAACCATGCCGGCAGCATTGTGGACCGGGAGGTGACGCCGTGACCAACGTGCTGGAATACCTGACCGCGTTTGGAGTGGCCGGCGGCGCGGGCGCCAAGGCGTTCGTGCCCGTCTTCCTGCTGGGCCTGCTCCACCATACGAAATACTTCGAGCTGTCGGCTGCCTTCCGCTGGATGGCCGACCCGACGGTCCTGGTGATCCTGGGTGTGCTCATCGTGTTCGAAATCTGGATCGATGCCCACCCCGATCTCGGCGAGTACTCCGACCTGGCGGCCTACCTGCCGAAGCTCATCGCCGGCTTCATCGCGTTCGCCGCCGTGGTGGGTTCGGTGGACCAGAGCCTGGTGGAGCTCGGCGCCTCGGGCCTGCTGGGCGGCGCCACCGCCACCGGCGTGCACTACCTGCGCAACCGGGTGCGGCGTCCGGTGCGCGACATCACCAGCGGCGTCCACGACGGGCTGGGCAAGCTCTTCAGCCTGGGCGAAGCCGGTTTCTCCGGCGTGGTGGGTCTGGCGGCTGTGCTGGTGCCGGTGGCCGCGGCCCTGTTGCTCCTGGGGGTCGTCCTGGGCGGCGTCTGGCTGGCCGTGCGCGGGACCGAATGGCGGGTGCCGTGCCCCAAGTGCGGCGAGCTCATCCGGTCGGGCGCGGTGGTCTGCCCGTCGTGCCGGCAGGACCTGGTTGCGCCGGCGGGCGGCGAGCCGCCGGCCGCGGCGCCGCCGGGCTGAGCGCGAACCCGGCCGCGATTTTCTGCGTACAAAGAGTGAGCCGGTTTCAAACCGGACGCGCATTCATCTCGAGGAGGACATCCAATCATGAGCGGACATGACAACGGGCGGGCGACGGACCGCGGCCTGTCGCGGCGGGCATTCGTGAAGGCGCTGGGCGTCGGTTCGGCGGCTGCCGGCGGGCTGGTGCTGGGCCGGCCGTCATTCGGCCAGGGGACGCCGCCGCCGGCGGAGGTCGAGACGAACATCGCCGAGTTCATGGCCGTGCCCAAAAAGCCGTGGTCGCTGCCCGGGCCCTTCCCCGGCAAGGTGATCCACGTGGCAGATCCGGCCTGCCTGGTGGACGACAAGCCGGACGCCGCCGTGGTGAACGGGATGGTGCAGCGGGGCATCACCGGGCTCACCGGCAAGGACATGGCGGAAAGTTTCAAGCTCCTGTTCGCCCCCGACGACGTGGTCGGCATCAAGATCAATCCGGTGGGCTACCCGCTGATCAACGTCCGCCACGAGGTGGTGGACGCCGTGATCGGCTGGCTCACTGCCAACGGCCTGCCGCGGGAACGGATCATCATCTGGGACCGCTTCGACCTCATGCTGGCGGAGGCCCGGTACACCCCCGAACGCTTCCCCGGTGTCGGCATCGTGGGCCTGCAGACCATGGATGAGGAAGGCGCCAAGTGGCGCGACGCGGCGGGCCACCACGTCAGTGAGGCCAACTTCGACCCGAAGGCGTTCTACTTCGCCAAGGGGATCGAGGGGAAGGCGGTGCGCGGCTACAAGGACGACGAGTTCTATCTCAACCAGCACGTCTTCGCCGGCGAGTACAGCTACTTCGGCCGCCTGCTCACCGAGAAGCTCACCAAGATCATCAACATCGCCGTGTTCAAGAACACCGGCAACGGCGTCTCGATGGTCACCAAGAACATCGGCTACGGCGCTGTCTGCAACACCGGCCGGCTGCACGCGCCGCTGTTCTTCCGCGTGAACACCGAGGTGTGCGCCGCGCCGTGGGTCCGGGACAAGATGGTGCTTTCCATCATCGACGGCATCCGCGGCCAGTTCGACGACGGGCCCATGATGAACGCCAAGTTCGTCTATCCGTGGCACTCGCTCTACTTCGCCACCGACCCCTTCGCCCTGGACATGATCGGGCACCGGCACCTGGTGGAGAAGCGCAAGGCGGCCGGTGTGGCGGTCAACGAGCATCCCCGGTACACCGAGTATCTGCACTACGGCGAGAAGCTGGGACTGGGTGTGGCCGATCCGGCCCGGATCCAGTACGTGAAGCTCTGAGCCGCGGCGATTCCCGCGGGAGGTGGAACCCATGCGCACACGCACCGGGCGAAAGCCCGGCTTTGGCCGGGTCGTCGGTGCCTTGATCGCGACCCTCTGGCTGGCGGTCGCAGTCGCCGGCGCCGTCGGCGATCCCGGACTGATCCCCCCGGACGGCGCGGCGCCGGGCTGGGCCCGCGCCGGGACCCAGAAGGTGTACGGCCCCGGCGAGTTGTACAACTACATCGACGGCGGCGCCGAGCTGTTCCTCGAGTTCGGATTCGAGGCCCTGACCCTGCAGCATTTCCACATGGGCGGGGCGGAGCTGGTGGTGGAGGTGTACCGGATGACCGACCCGGCCGCGGGTGTCGGGATCTACCTGGCCAAGAGCGGCCGGGAGCAACGCGATCCCGGCATCCCGGCCCGGCACACCGTGGACGCCTACCAGCTCATGCTCCAGCGGAACCGCTACCTCGTGATCATCAACAACCTGGCCGGCGGCAGCGACCTGCGGCCGGTGCTGGCCGCATTCGGACAGGCGGTCGCCCGGCTGCTCCCCCGGGACGCCGCGGTGCCCCTGCTGAAGGCGCTGCCGGCCCAGGGGCAGCTCCCCGACACGCTGCGCCTGGTGCGGGGTCCGTACGGACTGAGCCCCATCTTCACTTTCGGCGAAGGCAACATCCTGAGCCTGGGCCGGACGGCCACCGCCGCGGTGGCGCGGTACGGCGACGGCGCCGGCGGCGACTTCACCCGGATGCGCGTCGACTATCCGTCGGAAGCGGCCGCGCGGGAGGCATTCCGCAAGCTGGTCGCCCAGCTCGACCCGTACCTGAAGGTGCTGAAGGGGTCGGGCACGGCGCTGGTGTTCGCCGACTATTCGGGGAAGTTCGGCGTCGTGTCACGCCAGGGCGCCCGCCTCGACATCCGGGTGCGGTTGAAGCAGGCGCCGGCCCTGCCGCAGTGACGAGCCTGACCGGACCGTCGAGGCGATGGCCGGGAACAGGAGGTCCGCAATGAACAGATCCCGTGTCCGAGAGATGGCGCTGGCTGCGTTGGTCCTGTTTCTGACGGCCGGCGCGGTTGGCCAGAGCGTGGCCGACGTGGCCCGTAAAAGCAAGGCCTCGAAGGATAAGAAGGCGACGGTGGTCATCACCAACGACCACCTCAAATCGGTCAAGAAGGATCCCGCGGCCGCACCCGTCTACGACGGCGCCACCATGACACCCGCCGCCGCCGAACCGGAGCGGACGGCCAACGAGGAGTTCTACTACAAGAAGTTCAAGGGTTACCTGACCCAGATCGACGAGATGGAAACCCGCATCGTGGAGTGGAACAAGCAGGGCCTCCTCGCATCCAACTCCTACATGCAGCGCCTGCAGGATGCCAAGGACGATTTCGCGCACTTCAAGGAACTGGCCCGCAAGGCCGGGATCCCGCCGGGGGTGTTGCGGACCGCCGAGAAGGACTTTGCGCGGGAAATCGCGGAGCGACCGCACAAGTAGCGTCGTCTTTCCTCGCCGGCCGGGCATCTTAACGGCGGCCGCCGCCGTGAGGGTCCTTGACAAACGGGCGGTGGCGATTAGAATGAGCGGGCGGAGGAGGCTCCGTCCCCCTGTTCGAGACCAATTCATTGGAGGCATCATGAATATGCGTTTCCGTCTGCTGTTCAGTCTGGCCGCCGTGCTGATGCTGGCGGCGTGGGCGGCGCCCACCGATCCGTCGGACGTCAAGTCCGATGTACCCGCCCTGTTCGCGTTTCACGACGTGATCTACCCGCTGTGGCACAACGCCTGGCCCAACAAGGACCTGGCCCTGATGAAGGAGCTGGTGCCCCAGATCAGGGAGCACATGGCCGAATTGGAAAAAGCCAAGCTGCCCGGCATCCTGCGCGACAAGCAGGCCAAGTGGGACGCCGGTGTCCAGGCCATGGCCGCCGCGGTGGCCAAGTACGAGCAGGCCGTCGCCGGCGGGGAGCTCCAGCCCTCCCTGGATGCCGCCGAGGAGCTGCACGCCCGCTACGAAGGGCTGGTGCGCATGGTCCGGCCGGTGATGAAGGAGCTCGACGCCTACCACCAGGTGCTGTACCAGGTGTACCACTACCAGTGGCCGGCCAAGGACCTGGCGGCGCTGCGCGCCTCGGGCGCCGAACTCGCCAAGGCGTGCGAAGTGCTCCAGACCGCGGCCGTCCCCAAGCGGTTCGAAGCCAAGACCGAGGCGCTGAAGGCGGCCTTCGCGGCCCTCGGCGCCGCCACCGCCGAGCTGAACGGGGCGCTGGCCGGTGAGGACTGGAAGGTCATCGACACCGCTCTGGAGACCATGCACACCCGGTATCAGGACGTGGAGAAGGTGTTCGAGAAATAACCGCCCGTCCGCCCGTCACCGATGAACCATGCCCCGCCGAAACGGCGGGGCTTTTTTTTATGCGGCGGGATTGGATCGGTTGCGGGTGTTGCCCGACTGGCGTCGGCGGCTTGCGCCGGGCGGTTGCAAAATGGCTCAACCGGTTTTAAGATGCAGCTATCGACTGGGAGCACAATTCAGAAACGCGCCGGCACGATTGCGGATGGCGTATCGGCGCGGCAGGAGGCGCCATGAAGCGACGGCAGGCTGAAGGCAGGACGGGTCGGATCCGCGCCGGTTGGCGGCGTCTGCTGCTGGCGGCCGGCGGGCTGATCGCCGGGTGCTGTCTGGCCGGTCTCGTAGCGGACGCTTCACCGGCAGTTGCGCAGCAGGAGCTGACCATCATCCAGGGCAAGAAGAAGGTCTGGCCCGCGCCGAGCGACCAACAACGGTTCTGGCACGAGCCGAACACCCAGTTGCCGCTGGACCAGGCCGCGACGCTCTTCAAGCGCTCCCACCCGGCCTGCCTGACTCCCGAGAATTACAACGCGGTGCTGTTGGCCAACACCGTCGAGGTGAAACTCGACCGCAAGAAGCCCAAGAAGGACGAACTCCGGTTCCAGACGATCTGGTATCAGAAAAACGGCGACGGGGAGGGGAAGACCACCTACAAGCTCAAGCTGGAACCCATCACCCGCTTGGACCTGTGGTACGTCCCGAACGTCGAGACGATGCTGCCGCGAAACCGCACGCTCCACTGGTGCGTCAAGATGTTCGCCGGCTCGGTCTATGTGTTCTGCTTCGATGCCGAAAGCGCGGCCCGGGACTTCATGGACGCCACGGCCTCCGTTCTGGCGGCCACCGGCCGGAAGCTCACGATGCCCAGCTACGGTATATACGTGGACAACCTCACGCCGGAGCAGGCGGAGGACCTCGGACAGACCAGCGTGGAATATGTCCTGGTCACGAGCGTGGCCATCGACGGACCCGCTGACAAGGCCGGGATCCGGGCCCTGGATGTCATCCAGCAGATCAACGGGATCCCCATTCGCAACGCGTCCCAGTTCTCGGCGCTTGACACGCCCTCCGGTTCGAAATTTCCCGTGGTCCTCCTGCGGCGCGCCGAGATACCCGGCAAGGAGCCCAAGCAGTACACCTGGGAAACGAAAACGCTGGAACTAATCGCCCGCTAGGCGCTCTGGCTCCAGAACTGACTGCTTAATCAAACAGGAAATCCGTTTGCCTGGCATGTGGGGATCCTGCATGACGCGGTTGATTACCCGCGACACCTGCAGGATGCGCACCGCCGCGGGTGATCCGCAATCGATCTCCGATTCACGCATTTCAATCTTTCGCCGGTTATGGCAGAATGATGTGCGCATTCATTGTCAGCCTGCCGATACCAGTGGTGTTTCACCCGCCACCACGGCAGCCGATTGTGTGGGGGGAACAGAGTCGACATGAGAACCATCATCGTAACGTTGGCCATCCTGGGTCTGATCGGCTGGGGTGTCGGGGCCGCCCGGCAGGCCGATGAGGGAACATCGGCCCAGTCCTCGCCGATGGATCTGAACCGGTTGGCCGGGGAGATCCTACGGCAGGTCCTGCTCGAGGAGTTTCTGGCCGTCAACGCCACCCCCGAGGACAAGCTGATGATGCTGTTCGTCGTGGCCCGTGTGCGCGACGCCGGCGGGATCGAACGGACGGTGGCCCACGACGAATCCCTTCAGCCCAAGGACCCCTACGTCCTGTTCAACGCCCGAATTTTCGGAGACGAGGTCGTTGCCGAATATCTGAAGACCGCGCCGGATCCCGACCGGCGGCTCTTCGGGCTGACGCCGCTGCAGATCGCCACGCTCAAACACGATACCCGCAGCATGGACCTCCTCCTGGAGCGCGGCGCCGATCCGTATGCCTTTTTCGATGCCCGGGAGTTGGAGAAGCACCGGCAAAATCCGTTGGTCAGCAATCTGCTGAACGGGTACTACAACTACCTGGTGAAGATGGATGCCGGAATCTGGAACGACACGGGGAACACCGTCTCTGCCAAGAAGATGAAGGGCGCGGAATTCGAGCGAAGGCTGGCGGACAACACCCCGTTTTCACTGGCGCAGTCCCACTTCGGGGAAGGACTGGCGACGATCCGCAAACACAAGCAGTCCGAAGAGGCGCTGTTTGACGCCTGCCGGTCCGCCGCCGTGGATGACATCCGGAAGCTTCTCGACGCCGGGGTCAATCCCAGCGCCTACGACCACTGGCGGGTCACTCCGCTGATGACATTGGTTCGGCGGGGCGCCGGCAGAGCCGGGTACAAGGAGAGCGTGGAACTGCTGCTCGCCCGCGGCGCCCATATCTACGACGTGACCAATTCCCTGGACTCCGCCCTCGACCGGGCGGTGGATTATGTGGAATACCGCGCCCTGCCCGATCCGGTCCACGCGGAAGTGCTGGATATGTTCATCCGCCGGGTGGCGGATCAGCCGGAGGCGCTGGCCACGTTCTTCATCACCCGGAGCGCCGCGGTCAAGGGCCGGGTGCTGGAACAACCGGTTCCCGACGTCAACCGGCATCCCGACCGGCTCCGCCCGGCGCTCTATTACGCGGTCCTGCAGAAACGGCCGGAATTCGTCGCCCGGTTGCTGGAAAAGGGGGCCGATCCGAACATTCGGGATCCTCAAGGCAGACCGCTGCTGGTTTTCGCCCGGGCGCACTCCACCGAGGAGATTGTCAACCTGCTCAGCCAGGCCGGCGCCACGGAGTGACGCGGCGCCGCCGATCGGGATACTGATCCAGCCAGGCGGCGGAGAGGGCATCGGGCGCGGTGCTTTCATTGCTTCAAACCCGAAAGGCATTGTGCTACAGTGTGACCCGACCATCGATGGTCGACCAGAACATGAACGCAGGAGGTGCAGGTGGCACGCAGCAACTACAAGCATGAAAAACGCCAGAAGGATCTGGCCCGGCAGAAGAAGCAGGAAGAGAAGCGCAAACGCCGGCTCGAGAAGAAAAAGCACGGCGACGGCGACACGCCGGAAACCGCACCTGACGGAATCCAGACGGACAACCAGCAATCAACCGAATCTTGAATCCCGGACCGGAACGCCCACCGGCGCGATCTCGCCCGGTCGGTTGCAGATAACCGGGGCAAGATGGAGATATCATGCTCCGCAGTGTACTGATGATCCTGGCAGCGGGGTTTGTTATTGGAAGTGCCGTCGCCGCTGAACCGCCGGAGCGGAAACACCACTGCCGGGGGATGATCGAGTCGCCGGACCGGATCATCCTGGAGCCGGAGGACGTCCCGGACCTGGAGCTATTGGAGCGCTCGCCCCTGGAGCGCCCGTCCGGATGTGAGGGGGAATTGGGCGCGGTCGCGCCCGTCTACGAAATCCTCATCGATGAACAGGGCGAGGTGGAATGCGCCGTCATGCTAAACCTGAAAGAGATTAGCGACGTGCCGCCGTGTCTCCTCAAGAGCCTCACCCAGGCCATCTCGCGGTACCGGTTTTCCAAACCGAAGGACGGCCAGGGCCGTCCGGCCGCCTGCTATTTTTACCTGACCATCGAGAAGCTGTGAGACGGTGAACAGGTGGATCGGTGGATCGGTACAACGATTCGGGTTCTGTGATCCAGGTCCCAGAACCCAGGTCCCAGCTCCCAAACCTATATTCGATTTTTGATGATCGGGAACGAGCCCCGAGCCTCGAGCCCCGAACCCCGAGCCTCTAGCCCCGAGTTGAATCAGTGCGGGCAGCAGGGGGAGCCGCAGGGGAGGTCGCGGCCGGCGGCGTCCGTGCGGCCGCACTTCTCGGCGCAAGGCGGGGCGGAGTGAGTGAGCACCGCCGCGGCGGAGAATATCTTTTCCGTCTCCGTGCCGCCGCAGGCCCGGCAGGGGACGGAGCCCTCCGCAGCCTGGACGCGAACCAGCACTTCGGTGACGGCGCCGCATTGGCGGCATTGGTATTCGTAGATGGGCACGGCAGCCTCCGGATTATCGAGGTCTCTCACGGTCGCAGGGCCGGAGTTGGCGCCTCCGCCCGCCGGACCGGAGGCGTATGATAGCGCGAACCGGCGGCCGTTGCAATGTCCCGCCGACAGCAACTGGCTTGAGACCGGCGCGAGGCGGGCGCATCCAAAGGGGTGCGGCGGGGCGCTCCCGCCTGAATCCCGGAAGGAGACGAGAGAATGAAACGGATCAAGTACATCAGCCGGTTCGCCACCCACATGTCCGCCCGCGACATCGAGCGGATCGCCGCCCAGTCGGCCGCCAATAACCGAAAGCTCGGCATCACCGGCCTGCTGGTCGCCTCGGGGGGCGTATTTTTCCAGGTCATCGAGGGGCCCGACGCCGCCGTGGACGAGATCTACTCCCGCATCCTGCGCGACAAGCGTCACCAGGATGTGCTCACCCTGCGCGTGGAGGCAGGGAGCCTGCCGCGACTGTTCCCAGACTGGGAGATGCGGAAGATCGATCTCGACACCGCCACCGAATTGCGCCTGGAACCCATGAAGGCGATCATCCAGGCGATTATCCGCCAGAGCGAGACGACCACCCTGCTGATCACCGCCCTGGAGCGGGCGGTGTGGCAGGAGGCAATCACCGCCCAGGGGAACTCTCCGGCGCCGGCGCCGGTCCGCCGGCCGACCACAAAAAAGCCCGCCGCGCGCAAACCGCGCCCGGCAGGCAAAAAACCTACTCAGCGTTGAAACGATCCGTCAATCGCGGCGGTAGTCGGCCTGCACCGCGGACTGGACGATGACCAGGTCTGTGCCCGTCTGCAGGTCGCGGACGTGCAGGTCCAGCATGTAAATGTAGTACAGCCGGTGGGCGGCCGCGTCCAGCCAGACCGGGCGCAGCGCGGTATCGGCGAGCTTCCGCTCGGATTCCTCTGCCGCTGGCCGCAGCCAGACCTCCTGGGCAGTGCCGTCCAGGGAGTGTCGGCCGTACAGGACGGCGCCATCCGTGAGCGCCAGCGGATATCGGCAGGCGAACTGCTCGGCTGCGGCCCAGCGCGGTTCCAGCCCGGAGCCGTCGGAGTGCATGCGGGCGATGCGCGGCCGGGAAGCATACCGCCGCTCATCCAGCGGGATTTGGTCATCCACTGTGAAATATATCCAGTCCGCCGGTCCCCACGCCACCGACAGGAGCCAGCCCCGAGCGTTGCCCAGCGAGAAGGCCGGGCGCGGGCTGGGATTGGGCCGGGCCGCCGCGTCCAGCACGTAGAGGGATTTCTCGCCGGCGGCCGCCAGACTGGTGCCGTCGGCGTTCCGCGCGATGTGCCGGATGCCGTGGCCGCGGAGCACCGCCTCCGTCCGGCCCGTGGCCGGCTCGTGGCGGAAAACGCCCAGGTATTTGCGGTCGGCCGGTTTGTGGAACGTGCCGTCCACGCCGTAGTAGACCGCCTGACCGCCGGGTGCCCAGGTCGGCGCCCAGGCGTTGAAGCCCCGCAAGTTCAGCCGAAGCGGCCGGTCCTGGTTGCCGAAAGCGTCGGTCAGGGTGAGCGTGCCCGCCGGTTTGGCGTCCGCGGGCAGGACCTTGCCCTCGGGGGAGAGGTACAATCCCCGGTTCATCGCCAGCCGCAAGGCCGATGCGGGGCCGCCGGCGGGCATGACAGCGTCCAGCCGGACTGCCTTGTCCGGATCGCGGATCACCACGAGCTTGCGCGCCGCCGCGCGGCCGGGCGCCGAGAATGTCAGCGTGCGCACGCCCGCCGGCAGCCGCAGTTGGTAGGCGCCATCGGCGCCGGTCACGGCGCGCTGCTTGTCCCACACGATGGTGACGCCGGCCAGCGGCTGCCAGGCATCACCATCCACCACATGTCCCGAGACGGTGGCCGTGGGGCGCGGCGCGGCAGTCGCCACGCCCAGGGCCAGCACCAGCAGCAGGACGGCGGCGCCGCGCGCCGGCCGGTTCTTACCAGCCGCTGAAAAAGTCGCCCACTGCATCCGCCACCCCGCCGAAGAAGTCGCCCACGCCCTCGACGATGCCGCTGCCGATGTCCAGGAAACCCTCGCCGATGCCGCTGAAAAATCCGCCGACGTCGCCGCTGAACAGGTCCTCGAAGCCCTGGCCCCAGGAATCGAATGCCTCGCCGAAGCCGCCCACTACGTCGCTGAACGCGGAGCCGACGCCGTCGAACAAGTCGCCGAAGGGCTGTACCAGGTTCTCCACCACGGGGATGCCTTCCACGCCGTCGTTCATCCACTGGCCGAAGAGGGAAAGGCCGCCGCCGATGCCTCCGCCCAGCGTCTGGATGATGCCGCCGGGGAAACCGATGAGGCCGTGGAACCAGCTGCCCACGCTGTCGGGGTCGTACAGGCGGTTCAGGTTATTGGTCATGTTGGCGAAGCCTTCGGAGAAGCACAACGTGCCCTGGATGCCGTCGAAACGGCTCGGGGGCAGGTCGGTGCCTTCGGGGCCGTACACATTGAAGTAGTTCTCGAAGCCAGCCGCCGGTGCGCTCCACTTCTGTTTGAACTCCGCCAGCGGCATGGTTTCTTCCTTGCCGGTGGCCGGGTCATGGTAGATGACGTATTCTTCGCCGGTGGCCGGATCCGTGCCGTAGCCGGTGATGGCGATGTAGTGCAGCTTGCCCAGGTCGCTCGACCCGTCAGCGGTGATGAGCGCCTGGCACGGCAGGCCGCGGTCGATGAATCCCTTCATCTCCTCCCAGGTGCCGTTGTTGTAACCCTCGGCCGCCAGCCCCTGGTCCCGGGCGAATTCCAGCAGATCGCCCGGCGAGGTGAACACGTCCATGCGCCGGATGGCCTTGTCGATGTCCGCCTGGGTGATGTTCTGGCCGGTGAGGTAGCTCAGGATCATGGCCAGGCTGGTGGTGCCGCAGCCGTTGGTGCTTCCCTGGTCGTAATTGGGCATTTTGTCTTCGTCGGGGATGCGTGTCTCACCGCCGGCGACCACCGCCTGGAGCATCAGCTGCAGCTGCTCCACCGAACCGTGGGCGACCTGCTGGCTCCCGCCCACCGCGTCCAGGACTCCGCCGGCCACCTGCTGCGCGCTGACGATGCCGTCGGTGAACTGCTGCGGGGCCGTTTGCTTGATGTCCTGTTTGGAATCGATGGTTTGCTGGGATTCCGGAAGGTCGATGGGACCTTTTCCGCCGACACCACCTACGGACATAGGCACCTCCATGGGATTGGATCGAATGTTCAATGTATTTATCGACGGATCCGACGGGAAATTTCGCATTAATTATAATTTGTTTTCGAAGGGAATCGCTGAATTTCTCCCGGCGGATGGGTGGCCCGGCGGGCGTCTCATCTGGCATAATGCAACCATGAGCGATCTGGGGTGGGAACTGGTCGTTGTGGCCGCCTGGCTGGCGGGGATGCGGCTGACCCACGACCTGCTGGGCGGGGCCGTGCGGCGGGGTTGGCTGTCGGCCTTCGCCGCCCGCAAGACGTTCCACGTGGCGCTGGGTATCTGGGTGATCCCGCTGGTCCACGGGCTGACGCGGGCCTGGCTGTTCCTGCCGGTTCTCGCCCTGATCCTGGCCGGCAACGCGGGCGCCAACTGGCGGCGCCACCGGGCGGCTCTCCGGTTGCCCCGCGGCGTCTACTACCTGGCTGTGGCGGTCGTGCCGCTGCTGGCGCTGGGGTGGGCCTGGGGGTCCGGCCGTCGCCCCGAGCTGGTGCTGGCGGTGCTGGCCATGAGCGGGGGCGATGCCGCCGCCGCGATCGCGGGACGGCGGCTGGACGGTCCATGCCTGCCGTGGACGGGCAAATCGCTGGCCGGGGCGGCCGTCAACGCCTTGACCATTCTGGCGATCGTGATGATCGGCGGCCACTGCGGCTACGGATTCAACCTGTCGGCGCTGCTGCCAGCCGCCGGCACCGCGGCCTTGGCTGGGGCGGCCGTCGAGGCGGCGCTCCCCGGCTGGCTCGACAATCCGGCGATGCTGGTCACGGTGCTGCTGGTGCTGGCGGTGATGCTGTAGGGGGGGACGGCCATCGGACTTCGTGTTCGTAATCGTAATCGTAATCGTAATTCGTGCTCGTAATCGTACTCGTAATCGAGGCTCGAGACTTGAGGCTCGTTCCCGCCATGCGGACATCGGACATCGGACTTCGTGCTCGTAATTCGTAATCGTAATTCGTAATCGTGCTCGTAATCCCAACCCAACGGAGCCGGAACCAATCGATCCGCGGTCAGCATCCTGCCGCGCCAGCGGCAGCGGCATGTAGCCCGGACCGACAGGTCCGGGTAGGCGTGGTGGTCCCAGCCAGTGGAGCTCCGCAGGAGCGGGGGAAATGGATGATCGCGCGAGCCGTTATTCACGCCCGAGCCTCCCCCGCCGCTCGCGCGGCTCGGGCCGCGGATTACCCCGTTGCACCCGGACCTGTCGGTCCGGGCTACACTCCGCGGCTGCTGCGCAGCCGGGCCTGGGCGGGTGGCGGCCGGCTGGGGGTGCGGTGATGGAATAGGTCCGATGAGGGTGAAGAAAATCCTGTCAACTTTTTGGCGAAATTTCGGGAGTAACTGAGTAAACGTAATCGAAGTTCGAGGCTGGCAGCTCGTTTCCGCAATGCAGGATTCGGATGTCGGACATGGGACTTCGAATATCGGACCTGGGCCCTTGGTTCTGGGTCCTGGCTCCCATTCCCCGGAACCATTCCCAGATCCAGATCCCAGAACCCAGGTCCCAGATCCCAGGTCCCAGGTCCCAGAACCCAGGTCCCAGATCCCAGAGCCCATCAACAGCAAGAACGAACTATTCTCCAAATAGCCAGAAAATCTGATTTGCATCGCTGCCGGCTGCGGCGCAACCGGCCATCTCGCCGTCTCCTCGCGCCCCGTCAGGGCGCGGGGGGAGGGCGGAGTGAATCGCCCACCTGGGCCTGCGGCCCAGGCTATTGAATGCCGTCCCTCCGGGCCGGACGCGTGCGCTCACGCGTCTGGAAGGCGGGATCGAACGGTGGCTCTTGCCAGGGCGGTTTGGGATTCACAATGAAAGGGGACGCGAAATAGGCTAGAGGGAACGAGCCTCGAGTCTCGAGCCTCGAGCCTCGATTACGATTACGATCACGATTACGAATTACGAATACGAATACGAAAGAGGCCCCTACCCCCGGTTGCGCAGCACCGTGCAGAACGCCAGGGACCGGAGCAGGCGGCCGGTGCGGCGGGCGGCGGCGGCGAGCGACGGTCGGGAGGGGCGCGGATAAGCGCCGGCGGGCAGCGCGGCGGGCGGCCCGCCCTGGGCGGCCACGGCGAAGCAGTCGGCATCCTGGCGGGCGACCATGCCGGTGCGGCCGCCGGTGACGGCGGGGCAGCCGCCGCGGCAGCCCGCCCACGCGGGGCAGGCGGCGCAGGCCGAGGCGGGCGAGCGGCGGCGGATGGCCTCCAGCGCCGGGTGGGTGCGCCAGAGCCCCACCAGATCGTCGCGGTCCAGATTGCCCAGCGGCTCGCGGAGGCGGCAGTAATAGATGTCGCCGCTGGCGCCGTTGACCTCGACGAGCTCGGTGCACTCGCAGCGGCAGAGCGCGGTGTCCAGCCCCCACAGTCCGCGGGTCAACTCCGGGTGGTCGGCGGCGAGGCGGTGGGCCAGCGGGTCGAACAGGAGCAGCGGCCGGCGGTAGCGGATTTCCCGGGCGTGCACCAGGATCCGGCGGTAGGCGTCCCAGTAATCCGCCGCGCCGGCCAGGCCATGGCGCGCGGCCTCTCCGGCCCGCACCGGCCGGGCGAACTTGGCGCCGGCCACCCCGAGCGTCCGGGTCAGGTCCAGGAGCCGGGGCGCCTCGTCGAGGTTCGCCTCCGGCAGCAGCACCAGGCTCAGCACCACGAACATCCCCGTGTCCCGCAGCGCCTCGATGCCGGCCAGGGTCGGCGCCCAGGTACCGGCGCCGCGCACGCGCTCGAAGGTCTCCGGCGCCGCGCCGTCCACGCTCACCTGGACCATGCGCAGGCCGGCGCGCCGGAGGGCGCGCGCCCGCGCCGCATCCACCGCCATGGCGTTGGTGGCGAGGCGGACGCGGAACCGCCGCCGCCGGGCCAGGCGGATCACCGCCTCAAGGTCGGCGCGCAGGGTGGGCTCGCCGCCGCTCAGGGTCAGCAGGTGGCGGCCCCGCTCGCCGTGGGCGCGAGCCAGCCGCCGGAACTCCGACAGGATGCGGGCGATGCGGTCCGGACCGGGGTCGGGGTGGGCACCCAGAACGTCCCAGTAGCAATGGGCGCAGCGGGCGTTGCAGCGCTCGGTGAGGCCGAGGTGAAAGCGGTGCCCGGGCATGGTTGCGTACGCCCCGCGACGGCCGTGTCAGGCGAGGTGGAACATTTGCTTGCGGATCTTGCCGTCGATCCGCTCCACCAGCCGCCAGCAGCTGTTGTCGTTGAGCGGCACCCAGCGGCGCTCTTCGGTGCGGTAGAACCAGTCCTTGTCGGTCTGGAAATAGAGCTGGACGTCGCGGGTCTCGATGATGTTCAGAATCTCGTTGTTGTGGCTCCGGATCTCGCTGAAGTCGGTGACGGCGCGCTGCCCCATCTCGTTGTAGATCAGGTTCAGGTCGATGAGCAGGTTGTGCACCGCCGGGTCGAGGTCGCGCACCCGCAGGCCCAGCCGGCGGGCCTCGCTGGAGAGGATGGGATAGGAGTGCGACGGGTAGCGGGTGTTCAGCGTCTGGGCGATCCGGTCGGCCACCGCCTCGTCGGCGATATGGTACGAGAGGATCTCCTTGCAGAGCATGATGGACAGAGAGTCGGCCCGGTCCACCGCGCCGATGACCAGCGGGTGGACGTGGGCGAAGAGCGCCTGGTACGGATTGGACTGATCCGCCTGCTTCTCCCGGTCCCACAGCCCGATGACGCGCTTGAGCTCGTCGAGGCTGACGCTGACCCGCTCGTTGTCGCGGTCCACGGGGGAGAGCGGGTGGGTGAGCGACGTGTCGATGGCGGTCAGGTGGGCCATGGGGCCCATGTGCAGCTCGTTGGCGCCCAGCGCGATCATGGTGGCCGCCGAGGCGCACTCGAGCGGGATCAGGGCGATGATGTCCCGGGCGTACTGCCGCAGGAGGTGGACGATGCGGAGCGCCGCCTGGCCGTCACCCCCCTCGGAGCGGATGAACAGGTAGAGCCGCTCCACCCGGCCGATCCGCTCCAGCATCTGGTGGACGGCGACCACGTCGTTGTCGCAGACCGAACCGCTGGGGCTGTTCCAGTAGGTGATGAGCACGCCGTCGAGGAGCCCCGCCAGGCGGTGGATGATCTCCTGAGTCCCGTTGAACAGGACCGGCGGCTGCTTGATCTTGACCGGCGTCTCGTCGCTCATGGCGCGCTCCTTTACATGCGGTATCGGTGGCATTGTATACGACGCGACGGTCCGTGTCACGCCGCGGACGCCGCCCGGGGCGCCGCCGGTGAAAAAACACTTGCAACGGGTCTGGCGGCGGCAGTATATTCCATCTTTCATTTACATGACGTTTTTGTGACCGGTATGTCATACTTTCGCGATCCGGCGCCGTGACGGGCTGAATCGGCGCGGGAGGAGATGCATCGGATGCAGACCCTTTTGGACACGCGGGAACGGGTGGCCGCGGAGATCGACCGGTTGATGACGCGGGTGAATCAGCTCGAAACCATCGTCGCGGCGCTCGGCGCCGACGCGACCGTCGGCGGTCTCGATCCCGAGCTGTTGGAAGAAGCGCTGCACGCGCAGGAGCGGCTGGCCATGGCCGTGGAGAGCGCGGGGCTGGCCTGGTGGGACCACGACTTCACCACCGGCCGGGTGGTGCGCAGCGACAGCTGGGCGCGGATGCTGGGGTATTCACCCGGCGACATCGAGGATCATGCCGCGGCGTGGAAGGAGTTGATCCACCCCGACGACCGGCCGGCCGTCGAGGAGGCGGCGCGCCGCCACGAGAGCGGCGAGTTTCCCGTATTCGAGGCGGAGCACCGGCTGCGCGCCCGCGATGGCAGCTGGCGCTGGATCCTCAACTGGGGGCGCATCGTCGCCCGCGGCGCCGACGGCCGACCGCTGCGGGCCCTGGGCGCCCAGTTGGATATCACCCGCCGCAAGACAGCCGAGATGGAGAAGGCCGAGCTCATCGGCAAGCTGGAAAAAGCGCTGGCCGAGATCCGAACCCTCCGGGGGATCATTCCCATCTGCGCCAGTTGCAAGAAAATCCGCGACTCCAGCGGCGCCTGGAACCAGCTGGAGCAGTACATCCGCGAACATTCCGAGGCCGAGTTCAGCCACGGCATCTGTCCCGACTGCGCCGCGCGGCTCTACCCGCAGCTGGCGGGGAAGTAGTGAACAGTGAACAGTGAACAGTGAACAGTGAACAGTGAACAGAAAGAGGAGATAGGAGAGTAGGAGATAGGAGAGTAGGAGATAGGAGATTAGGAGATAGGAGATAGGAGATAGGGGATCAGGGGAAAGGTTGCGTTGTGCTCGTTAGACGTACTCGTAATTCGTAATCGTAATTCGTAATCGTAATTCGTAATCGTAATTCGTAATTCGTAATTCGTAATCGTAATCGAGGCTCGGGCCTCGTTCCCGTAACGCGGACAACGGGTCTCGCGGTTCGGAGCTCGGGTCTCGCTCCCAACGATCAACGATCAACCATCAACCATCAACTGACTCGGATTGCGGACCTGGAACCTGGAACCTGGGATCTGAGAACGAGGACCTGGAACCCAGGACCTGGGTCCCAGGTCCAGAGTCCAATGTCCGATGTCCGATGATTTGGAAACGAGCCTCTAGCCTCGAGTCTCGAGCCTCGATGACGAGCACGATTACGATTACGATTACGAATTACGATTACGAATTACGAGCACAAAGGTCTGATCTCCTATCTCCTATCTTCAGTCTCCTATCTCTGTTCACTGTTCACCGTTCACTCGCAACGGCGCGATGACCACGCCGGCGTCCTCGAGCGCCTGTCGCACCGCGGCGGCGATTGTTGCGGCGCCGGGGGAGTCGCCGTGGATGCACAGCGTGCGGGCGGCTACCGGAACGGCCGTACCGTCGATGGCGATGACGACGCCTTCGCGGGCGATCCGAACGGCCTGGGCCGCCGCCTCGGCCGAATCGTGGATCAGCGCGTCGGCGTGGCGCCGGTCGCGGAGCGTCCCGTCCGCCTCGTAGCGCCGTTCCACGAACGCCTCGCCGGCCACCACCAGTCCTGCGGCCTCACCGGCCGCCAGCAGGGCGGAGCCGGCCAGCCCCACCAGCACGAATCCCGGATCGACCGCCGCCACCGATTCGGCGACGAGGCGGGCCGTGGCCGCATCGCGCGCCGTCAGGTTGTAGAGCGCGCCGTGCGGTTTGACGTGCGCCAGGCGGACGCCGGCGGCAGCCGCGATCCCGGCCAGCGCCCGGATCTGGGCGATCAGGCTGTCGCGGAGCGTCGCCGGCTCCAGCGCCAGGACCGACCGGCCGAAGTGCAGGGGATCCGGGTAGCCGGGATGGGCGCCGATGGCAATGTCCGATTGCAGCGCCAGTCGCACCGTCGCGGCCATGGTAACGGCGTCGCCGGCGTGGCCGCCGCAGGCGATGTTGGCCGAGGTTACCAGCCGGAGCAACGCCGCCTCGGAACCGTCGGCCAGTGCCTCGGGGCGCTCGCCCACATCCGCGTTCAGATCGATCGTCACGGCCATGATTCACTCCCGGCGGTTGGCGGTTGATCGTTGAGGGTTGAAAGTTGAGAGTTGAGGGTTCATCGTGCTCGTAATCGTAATTCGTAATCGTAATCGTGCTCGTAATCGTCATCGAGGCTCGTTCCCGTAACTCGGACAGCAAGCCTCGCGGTTCGGGGCTCGGGTCTCGCAACGATCAACCATCAACCATCAACAGACTCGGACTGCGGATCTGAGATCCCGGTTCTGGGTCCTTGATCCCAGATCCATCAACAATCAACTATCAACTATCAACAGTTTCTGCGCCCTCTGCGGTGAGAGCTATCCCTCGAGTTCCCGCCCCCGCGTCTCGGGCAGCAGCACCATCAGTGCGGCGCCGGCCATGAAGAACGCCGCGGTGAGCGCCAGCGCGCCGCCGATGCCATGGGCGTCGGCCAGGGCGCCGATGGTGAACGGGGCCAGGGCGCTCACCGCCCGGCCGGCGTTGTACACCATGCCCTGCGCCGTGCCGCGGATCCGCGTGGGAAACAGCTCCGCCAGCATGGCGCCGAACACGCTGAAATAGCCGTGGCCGAAAAAGCCGATGAACGGACCCAGCGCCAGCAGCGCCAGCTCGTGGCGCGCCAGTTGCCCGTACACCGGGACCAGCGCGGCCGCGGCGATGAGAAAGCCGACGAACACCGGCCGGCGGCCGATCCGGTCGGCGAGGAAGCCGAACAGGGTGTAGCCGAAGAACGCCCCGATCTGCATGGGCACGATCCAGCCGGACGACTTGACGATGCCCAGGCCAGCGCCGCCCTTTTCCACCGGCGCGGCCAGGAAAGCGGGCAGCCAGGTGAACAGCCCCCAGTAGGCGAAGAGCACGCAGGTGGTCATGAACACGGCCACCAGTGTAGGGCGGCGCAGGGGCGGCCGGAACATCTCACCCAGCGCCCCGCCGAGCCGCGGGTCCCGGGCGCCGGCCGGCGCGGCGGCGCGCCAGACCTCAGGCTCGGGCACGTGGCGCCGGATCCAGAGGGTGAGCAGGGCCGGCAGCACGCCTACGGCAAACAGCATCCGCCAGCCCCAGACGGGGAGGATGGCGGCAGCCAGCAGCGCGGCGGCGATGTAGCCGACGGCCCAGCCGCTCTGCATCAGGCCGATGGCCTTGCCGCGGTGGGCGGCCGGCCACGTTTCCGACACCAGCACCGAGCCGGCGGACCACTCGCCGCCCAGCCCAATGCCCACGAGCGACCGCCACAGCACCAGCTCGGCGATGCCGCGCGACGTGGCCGTGAGCGCCGTGCAGACGGAGTACACCAGGATGGAATAGATCAGCGCCCGCGTCCGGCCGATCCGGTCGGCCAGCCAGCCGAAGAAGATGCCGCCGGCGGCCGACGTGACCAGCGTGACCGAAGCCAGCGCACCGGCGCCGGCGCCGGTAAGATCAAACTCTTTCTGGATCGTCCCCAGGGCGAAGGCGTACAGCATGACATCCATGGCGTCGAGCATCCACCCGAGCTGCGCGGCCAGCAGCGTTTTCCACTGCGCGGCGGTGGCGGCCCGGTACCACGGCGTCGGGGCATCCGGCGTCATACGGCCTCCCGGATCGCGGTGTCGAGGAGCGCCGCCCGGTCCCGGAGCAGCGCCACGGCCCGCTCCAGCGCCACCGGCTCGAAGCGGATTTCCTCGCGTGGCCGAAGCTGGCCCAGGCGGTGGCCATCGGCGGCGATGATGTGGGCGATCTTCGGATAACCGCCGGTGGTGGGATGCTCCACGTGGAGCACGATGGGCTGGCCGTCGCGGGGCACCTGCACGGCGCCGGCGCTGACCCCCTCGGTGAGGAGCTCGTCGGGGCGGCGCCGCTCCAGCGCGGGGCCGGCGAGCCGGATCCCCATCCGGTCGGACGACTCGCGCACGCGCCACGGGCTGGAGAAAAACACGTCCAGCGTGGCCCGCCCGAAGAAGTGAGCCTGGGGGCCCGCGGTCGCCCGCAGGGGCCCGGCGGGGAAGAGCCGGGCCAGGACATCCGGCGGGACGCAGCGCGGCGGTCCGTCATCCGCAACCGGCACCGACTCGATGTCCAGCACATCACCTTTGCGCAGCGGCCTGCCGGCGAGACCGCCCAGCCCGGCCAGGAGGTGGGTGGCCGCGCTCCCCAGCAGGGGAGGTATGGCGAATCCGCCGCGCACGCAGAGGTAGCCGCGGGTGCCGCTCCGGGCGGGCCCGAGCTGCAGGACCTGGCCCGGCGCGACGGCCAGGGTGGCCCACGCCGGCGCCGGGCGACCGTCCAGCGTCGCAGTGAAATCGGCGCCCGTGAGCGCGATCCGCGCCGGTCCCTCGAAGGCGAACGCGCCGCCCACCAGGGTCAGCTCCAGAGCCGGCGCCCCGTCGGCGTTGCCGCACAGCCGGTTGCCCAGGAGCAGCGAGACGGCGTCTGCGGCGCCGGCCGCCGGCACGCCCAGATGCGCCCAGCCCGGCCGGCCCAGGTCCTGGACGGTGGTGAGGAAACCGCTTTCGAGGACGCGCACGCGGCTCACGGCGCCGCCTCCCCGCCCGCCGCGGCGGCGAACGCCGCCTCGTCGACGGGCGTGAACCGGACCCGGTCACCGATGGCCAGTTCGGCGGGTGGCGTCCGCTCCGGATCGAACAGTCGCCGCGGCGTACGCCCGATGATCCGCCAGCCGCCCGGCGACGCCACGGGGTAGACGCCGGTCTGCTTCCCGCCGATGGCGACGCTGCCGGCCGGCACCCGCCGCCGCGGAGTGGCCAGCCGCGGTGTCGCCAGCGCTTCGTCCAGTCCGCCCAGGTACGGGAAGCCGGGCGAGAAGCCCAGGAAGTAGACCCGGTATTCGCCGGCGGCGTGGCGCCGGATCACCTCGGCCTCACTCAGCCCGCAGTGGGCCGCCACGTCGGCCAGGTCCGGCCCGTGGACGCCGCCGTAGCGGACCGGGATCTCCACCAGCCGCTCCGGCGGGTCCGGCGCTTCGGCCGCTTCGGCCCACAGGCGGCGCACGATCTCGGCCGCGGCCGCCGCGTCGGCCCGGAGCGGGTCGTGGCAGACGAGGACCGTGGCGTACGCCGGGTGGACGTCGCGAAGCCACTCCGGCCGCCGCTCCAACAAGCGCGTCGTCAGCCGGACCACGGCCCGGTGGTGCTCCGGCGCAATCGTCTCGCCGAACACCACCAGCAGGGAGTGGTCGCTGGCCGGACGGATGACGGGATCGCCGGGAGCCACGGGTCACCGCCCGCCCGGCGGCCGCACGGCCATGATGGCCTCGCAGACCTCCGGTGTGAACGGCGCCGACTGACGGGCATACTCCAGAGTGATCGCGCCGCCCGGTTCGCCTCGCAGACGGAGATACTGCCACAGGTAAAGGCAACGGTATGGGTAGAGGATCGATTCATCCGTCCGAAAGGCGTCGGGCGATCGATCCCCCAGGAAGAGCGCCGCGGCCTTGGATTCCTCGCTGGACGGGCCGGCGGCCACCCGGCGCCACAGCGCCTCGGCGCGCGCGGCCTCGCCCCGCTCGTGGTACAGCAGCGCCAGCGTCAGCTCCTCGGCGGGGTGGATGACACCGTCGGCCGCCGCCGTCTCCAGGATGCGGACGGCCCGGTCCGTTTCGCCCTGCCGCCGGGCGATGAACACGTCCAGCTCCCGGGTCTGCCGGGCGGGCAGCGGGTCGCCCGGCAGCAGCGCCAGCATGTCGTCCCGGATCGTCCCGGCTTCGGTCCAGCGATTGAGGGCGGCCAGCACCAGGCCCTTCCCCAGCAGACCACCCAGCACGAACCGCGTGTTGATGCCGCGGTAGGCGGCGATGTGCCGGTCGAAGGCGGCCAGCGCGCCCGCTGGGTCGCCGAGCAGCAGGCAGCTGCCGGCCAGAAGCTGAAAGGCGTTGTTCTGGTTCTTGCCGGGGCGCGGATGGCGCGTGAGAAAACGTTCCAACTTGCGGCGACGGGTCGCCTCGTCCGGGTCGCTGGCGGCCAGCACCATTTCGGACCGTTCCGCCATCTCAGTGCCGGGGAAACGGTCGATGATGAATCGCAGATGACGGAACGCCATCTCCGCCTGGCCGTGGGTCCAGGCCGCGTGGCTCAGCGCCTGCAGCTCGCCGGCCAGGCGGTACCGCTCGTTGGAATCGGTGCTGCGTCGCTCCAGGTCGGACAGGTGGCGGAACGCGTCCTCGTACCGGCCCTGCAGGCGGAGGGCCGCCCCGGTGTTCAGCACCGCCAGGTTCCGGTAGAGCTCCTCCGCCGGAGTCCGGTCGACGCCTTCGAAGGCCACCCGCGCCGCAGCGTAGTCGCCCTCAAGTAGCCGGCAGAGCCCCGCCTTGAAGAGGGCCTCGCCGGCGATGGATTTGCCGGCATGGTCGCGGGCGATGTGCTCGTACTCCTGGCGGGCGGCGGCGAGCTGGCCCCGCTCGAAGAGGCGGTCGCCCACGGCGGTGGCGGTGAGCATTTCCGGGACGCTCTCCTGGTAGACGCGAAGATTGTCCACGGCCAAGCCGCCGTCGTAGGTGCCGAAACGCAACCGCGTCATCGCCGACGGATCGAGGGGGAACGGGTCGAGGTATTCGGCGAGCGCCTCGCCGTCTGCGGCGATCTCCACCCGGTTCCCCTTGCGGGTGACCACCATTTCGTAGCGCCGGCCGGCCTCCACCGCCGGCGAACGCGCCAGCCGCACCTCCAACCCGGCGCGGTCGATGGCGGTGGTGGCGTAGTCGCCGCCGAAGCCGAAATAATAGCCGGAGCGGTCCTCATCCGGGCTGTCCAGAAAGACGGCGATTTCACGCTTGGGGCTGCCGGGCAGGATACGGGCGTCGAAGGCCAGCCGCACGTTGCCGGCGAAGGGGCGGACCAGGCTGATGTCGACGTAGCCCGTCCCGGATCCGCGGAGTTCGCCGCCGGCGACGGACCACGTGCCGGCATCGGGCCGGTAGTCGGGACCGAGTCCGGCGCGCTCGAACTCGTCGCGGAACACCTCCTCCCAGCCGAACCAGGTCCGGGCCTGCTGAAACCAGGTCCAGCCGACGGCGGCGGTCAGCACCGTGACCAGCAGCACCGACAGGACCGTGACGGCCCGGTTGCGGCGCAGGCGCTTGCCCAACCGGTAGAAAAGTGACGCCGGCCGGGCCCGGATGGCTTCGCCGCGTTGGAAGCGCTCCAGGTCGTCGCGGAAATCGTTCATGGAGGCGTACCGGCGGTCCCGCTCCTTGGCCATGGCCGTGAGGCAGATGAGCTCGAGGTCGCGGGGGATGTCCGGGCGGATCGACCGCGGCGGCTTCGGCTCGCGGGTGAGCACCGAGAACAGCACCGGTGCAGCCGCCTCCTCGGGGAAGGGGCTGCAGCCCGTGAGCACGTGGTACAGGGTGGCGCCCAGGCTGTAGACATCGGTGCGCTCGTCCACGAGGTGGCGGGCGCCCGCGACCTGCTCCGGCGCCATGTAGAGGGGTGTCCCCAGGACGGCGCCGGTACCGGTGATGGAGCTGGCCTCCCGCGCCTGGGCGGCCAGGCCGAAGTCGGTCACATGGGGCTCGCCGCCGTCGTCGAGGAGGATGTTGGCGGGTTTGAGATCCCGGTGGATGACGCCGTTGGCGTGGGCGTGGGCCACGGCTCCGGCCACCTTGGCCATGATGGCCACGCCGTCGGTCAGACTCACGGCGTGGGCGCGGACCGCCTGCTCCAGCGTCCGCCCCGCGATGTAGGCCATGGTGAAGTACGGCTTGCCGTCCTGCTCTCCCAGATCCAGGATCGACACGATGTGCGGGTGGCGCAGCCGGGCGGCGGCCTCCGCCTCGCGGATGAACCGGCGGATGGCGTGCTCTCCGGCGAACTCTCCCGCCAGCATCACTTTCAGGGCGACCGTGCGCTTGAGTGACGGCTGCCACGCCCGGTACACCACGCCCATGCCGCCGCGCCCGAGCTCAGCCTGGATGTCGTAGGGCCCCACGTGTTCCGGGAGCTGCCGCGGGGCGAACCCCTCGGGTCCCATCTCGGCGGTGGTGGAAGCGGCGGAACGACTGGAGGGCGGGACGGCCGGGTGTCCGTCCGCGGATTCAGCGCCGGTTTCCGATGTGGGACGTGTTGCGGCGCCGCAGCTCGGGCAGCTCACCGAATCCGGTCCGGGCAGGCATTCGCCGCACACCACACAATAGCCGGCTGACACCGGTATCGACGGATCGCGGGGATCGAACATCAGGCTCATTGTGGCTGGTCGGGTCGATGGAGTCAAGGAGATCGTGCCGGGAGCGGGCCCGCGCCGTGGCGGGCGCCGCCAGAACCGCATGAGCCCCGGCAGTGTTTGTATAAAGAGCCCGCCGGCTCGGGCGTCCGGATGCGCGCGGCGGACCGATTCCGCAGAGTCTCGGCCGCCGTCACTGCCTGGCGGCGTACTCGACGAAGTACTGCTCGGTGAGGAACTCGTGTACCCTGACCGGCGCCAGTCCGGCGGCGGCCATCGCGGCATCCAGCTCCTGCCGGGAGAACTGCTGCTCGGGCGGCGGCCCCCAGGGGCGCTCCTCCATGGTCTTGGGCGTGTAGTCGATGATCACCACGCGCCCGCCCGGCGCCAGGGCGGCGCGGAGCTTGGCGGCGTAGGCCGCCTTGTCCTTGACGTAGTGGAGCGTGTCCACCATCAGGATGGTGTCGAAGCCCCCGGGCGGCAGGAGCGGATCGGTGGGCTGCGCCTTGTGGAGCTTGACGTTGGCGAGCTTCTCCCATTTGATGCGGTCGCCGAGATAGCTCAGCATCTCGTCGGAGATGTCCACCGCCCAGACGGCGGCATCGGGGCCCACCACCTTGGCCACGCGGGTGGTGAAATAGCCCGAGCCGGCGCCTACGTCGGCCACCCGCTCACCCGGCTTGAACGCCAGCGCGGCCATGACCTGGTCCGGCTTCTGGAACGACTCGCGCTCGGGCCGCTCCAGCATCTGGATGTAGGAGCGGGCGCGCATCTGGCGGACGATGGTCTTGAACCGATCCTGGTCCCGGATGGCGGCGAAGCGCTCGTCCTTGCGCATGGTCCAGACGTCCCAGTAGCCTGCTCCTTTGGCTTCCTCCAGCCAGGCGTAGGCCAGCTCGGTTTGCCCCATCTGGCAGAAGGCGGCGGCGACGGCGTAGGCGGTGTCGTAGTGCAGGGGTGCGACGGCGGTGACAAGCTCCTCGCCGGCCTTGGCGGCGGCGGCCCAGTCACCGGCGGCCATGGCCGCCTGGTGCCGGGCGGCGAGCGCCGGGATGTCGGGCGCGGGTTTGGGATCCTCGGCCAGGAGCGAACCGGCGGACAGGACGAACAGGGCCGCCAGCAGGGCCAGCGCCGTGCGGCGGGCGGATGGAACGGTGATCTGCATGTGTCTTCCCCCGAAAGATGATTTCGGGAATATCTAACGTATCGCCCGGCACCGATGTTTCATGAAAATGCCTCGGTGCCGCTATCCCCCGGCTCGTAATCGTGCTCGTAATCGTACTCGTGCTCGTAATCGTAATCGAGGCTCGAGACTCGAGACTGGAGGCTCGTTCCCGGAATGCGGATATCGAGCACGGAACATGGGACGTCGGACATCGGAAATCAAACCTAGAATCTGGACCTTTTTGTCCTGCAGCATCAATTGGCGCTCAACGAGAGTAGCCAGGCGCAGCCCGGCGCAGCCGGGCAGCGCCTGGACAAGCGATGGTGTTTGCAGATTGCGCGCCCCGGGGACGGGGCGCGGGGAAGTGCGGTGTTTGCAGCAACCCGTTCTCCGCGCCCCGCAGCCGCGGGGCGCGACACATTCATTTTGCCCTTCTTTCCAGGCGCTGCCCCGCGTGCGCGTGGCTGCGCCCCTGGCTATTGACCTCCGTCCCTCCGGGCCGGAATCATGCCCCCATGCGGCAAGACAGAGTGATCGGTTGGATTGTTGGCTATCGCTGGATGCGTGTATTTTGCCGGTTATTTGGTGGGATTAGGAGATAGGAAATAGGAGATAGGAGATTAGGAGAGTCATTGGATTGAGAGAATATAGACGTAAATTGTATATTGCTAATCAATAAATGTATTTGTGTGGTGGGACGTTGAATCCGCCGGTCAATACGTATTCTTGATATCTCCTTACTTGTGAAATTGTTAGTTATGATTCATGTTTTGGCATGAAAGTTGAGTTTATCCGAATCGACCGCTGGACCGATGCCCGGGGTGCGGGCGCCGGCGGAACGAAGACAACCGGAGGTATTCCATGTTTCTCACCCTGCTCGCCGTGACGTTCGTGATCTCGGTGGTGGTGTCCGCGCTCCTGGTGGTGGTGTTCAAGAAGCCCATCGGCAGCATTCTCCAGCGGATCATGGCGGACGAGATCAGCCAGGCCTGGCGGCGGTACCTGGACTTCGCCATCCTGGTGATCGGCGTCTCCAGCGGCGTCCGGATCTGGGATCTGGAGAAGTACATCTCGCCCATGGGCAAGGAACAGGAGATCCTGGCGCTCACCACCGACCGCTGGGTGCTGGAGGTCTACCGGACCGTCATCGGCGCCATGCAGGGGGTGGCCTGGCTGCTGCTCGTGTTCTTCATCTTCGCGCTGATCGCCTTCGTCGTGGTTCGGGCCATGGAGTTGGGCCGCGTCCGCAAATCGAGCGAGTGAATTTGGATGTTTCACCACTAAGGCACAGAGAACACAAAGGCGGAGTGTTGGGATTCAGGACCCGGGATCTGGCTGGACAGCGGATATCGGACATTGGGGCTCGCGGTTCGGGGTTTGCAGTTCGGGTCTTCCCGTTTGTCTGATGCTTCCCGTCTTACATCTCCCATCTCTCGTCTCCCGATTCACCATCCGAGATGACCCATGACAATTGAAAATTTATCAATGACATATGAAGATGATCTCTTTGTGCCCTTCGTGCCTTGGTGGTGAATCGGCCGCCTATTCGCCGAGGTCGGGGACGCCGCGGAGGGGGACGGCGGCGAGGCGGTGAAGGTCGAAGACGATGACCTCGTTGGCGCCCCGTTTCAGGAACGGCGCCGGCAGGAACAGCCGCTGCTGGGGGCCGATGTTCCAGTACCGCCCCAGGTTGTGGCCGTTGACCCAGACCACGCCCTTGGACCAGCCGCTCATGTCAAGATAGGTGTCGCCGATGGCGTCCAGGCTGAACGCGCCGCGGAAAAACTTGGCCGGCGGGGCGGCCGGGTCCGGCGGTCCGAAGCGGAGCGATGCCAGGTACGCCGCGTCGAAGGGGAGGGGGAAGACTTCCCAATCCATGACCGTCATGCCGCCCAGGGTCACCCGCTCGGTGATCCCCTTCCGGTCGATGAGGCGCGGCCCGTAGTTGATGCGGCCCATCCCCTCCACGAGGATGTCCAGTCGCTGAGGCGGATCGGCCGCGGGGACATCGACGGTGTCCTGGTGCAGCCCGCGGAAGAGGCTGGCCGCCAGCGCGCCGTCGAGATAGACGTTGGCGTAGTCGTGGAGCTCCGTGATGGTGAGCCGGCCGCTGGCGTGCGCCGGCACCCGGCTCCGGTACAGGATGAAGCCGTGGCTCTGGCCGAAGAACTCCATGGGCGCCGGCATGAGCGCGCGCTCCGCCGCCGGCAGGTTGGCCCAGAGCGACGCCTCCTCGGCCAGGCGGAGTTCGGGGATCGCGATCGCCGGCAGGGGCGGCGGCAAATCGGGGAGCGTCTCGCCCGGCGGCAGGTGCTTCCGGATCAGCTCGCGCAGGGCGTGGTACTTGGGAGTGGGCCGGCCCCGTTCGTCCAGCGGCGCGTCGTAGTCGTAGCTCGTGACATCGGGCTCGTACTTGTCCGAGTAGTTCGCCCCGGCCCAGAAGCCGAAGTTGGTGCCGCCGTGGAGCATGTAGAGACTGAACGACTTGCCGTTTTCCAGCAGCCACTGGAGCTGGGCGGAGATCTTTTCGGTGGCCGCGCGGGCCCACGGCTCGCCCCAGTGGGTGAGCCAGCCGGGGTAGAGCTCGCTGCAGAAGACGGGCACGCCGCGCCCCAGCCGCTCGGCCGCGGCGAAGTGCTCGGCGGTGTGGGCCGGGTCCAGTCCGATGGCCGCGCCGGGGACGGTGCCCGCCGCCAGCATGGCGGGCCAGGGGCCGTCGGCGGTGTAGAACGGGACGTCGATGCCGGCGCGGCGCCAGGCGTCGCGCAAGCGCGGCAGGTAGGCGGCGTCGTTGCCGAAAGAGCCGTACTCGTTCTCGAGCTGGACCATGAGAATCGGCCCGCCGCGGCTGGCCTGCAGGTCGCGCACCTCGCCAGCCAGCCGGGTGACGTAGCGCTCGCACGCCTCGAAGTAGATCGGAGCCGAGCAGCGCACCCGGATGTCGGGGACGCGGAGCAGCCACGCCGGCAGGCCGCCGAAATCCCACTCGGCGCAGGCGTACGGCCCGGGCCGGAGCAGCACGCGCAACCCGGCCGCGCCGGCCTCCCGGACGAACGCGGCGACGTCGTTGCGCCCCGAAAAGTCCCACTGGCCCAGCTCCGGCTCCAGCGCGTTCCAGAAGACATAGGCGCCCACGGTGTTGAGGCCCATCGCCCGGGCTTTGAGCAGCCGGTCGCGCCAGTACTCCCGGGGAATGCGCTGGAAGTGCAGCTCGCCCGCCCGGATCTGGAACGGCTTCCCGTCCAGCATGAATTGCGCACCCTCAAAGCGGAAGCCGACGGCGGGCGCGGCTTCGGCCGCGCGGGCGCTCTGTGGCGCCGCGATCGGGAGCGCCGTTGCCAGCGTCACGGCAGCGATGAGGACCCCCGCCAGCGGATGAATCCGCCGGCTCATCAGACGCTCAGACATCGCGGCACCTCGTCATGAAATTCGCAGACGGTATTATCATCCGAAAGCCCGCCCAATCCCAAACGCAATTCACCGCCGCGGCGAAGCGGCCCTGTCCATCCGCCCGGAGCAGCCAACTGATCCCGTCGCTCGGAACTTGATCCGGCGGAGAGGAAGACCTACAATTGAACGACTCAGACCATCTGCGGCGCGACCCGACATCCTGATTTCAAGGCGTTGCTGACGCCGATGCTGAGCAAGCCGCAGTGTTGCGTTGTTCAAGGAGGCCGATTCATGCGCTGGATGCTCGCCGCCACGATTGTCGCCGTGTCCGTCCTGGGCTGTACGTCGACCCGGACGGACCCGGACCGGCAGGTCCATCAAGGAGAACAGACCATGCGGATCCATTACCTGGAAATCGTGACCCCGGAGGTGGACGCGGTATGCGCCGCGTACGCCGCGGCCAACGGGCTGCGGTTCGGCGAGCCCGATCCCGGTCTCGGCCAGGCGCGGACGGCGGCCCTGCCGGACGGCGGCCTGGTGGGCGTCCGGGCGCCTTTGCGCGAGTCGGAAACGCCGATCGTGCGGCCCTACTGGCTCGTGGACGACATCGAGGCGGCGGTCGCCGCGGCGGCATCCGCCGGCGCCGTCATCGCCCATCCGCCGCTGGCGATCCCGGGCCACGGCATGTTCGCCATCTACATCCAGGGCGGCGTGGAACACGGCCTGTGGCAACTGGAGCGCCGCGCGGGTCCGTGACGCCGCGGCCGATCACAGCCATCCCGTTGGCGGCGCTGCGCGACCGGTCGCAGATGCCGGAGGCGCCTGAAGCCACCCCGTCAGTTGCTGGAGGTGGAAGCACCGCATGAACGCGCTTCACGAATCCATCCTGAATGCGTGGCGCATCAACAGCCGGGTCACCGCGTTCCTTGTGGAGCAACTCCCCGCGGACCTCTGGACGCTGGGATTGCCCGGTGCGCCCCGCCGCACCGTGCGGAGCATCGCCGTTCATCTCCACAACTGCCGCTGCCTCTGGCTGAACAGTCTCGCGAGGGCGTCCGGGATCGCCGTCCCCCGCCAAGTGGACCGCGCCACGGCCTCGCCGGCCGAAGTCCTCGCGGCCCTGGCCCTGAGCGCCGATGCCGTGGAGCGCCTGCTGCACGCGGGGCTGGCAAACGGCGGCCCGTTTCCCGGCGTGAAGAGCCCGTTCATTTACGGCGCCATGCCCCGCGACGCGGTCCTCTTCTGCGGGTACGCGCTGTCCCACGAGGTGCACCACCGGGGGCAGCTCGTCGTCGCGGCCCGGGCGCTGGGTCATCGCCTCCCGCCAGCCGCCATAAACGGACTGTGGCAGTGGTCCTCCCGGCTGCGGGAGGCCACGGCGACCCACCGGGCATCTGGTCCGGACCTCCGGTAATGAGGCGCAATCCCGCAAAAAGAAATCACAACAAACCAAAAGGAGAAACGACATGAGGAAAAATGTGCTTGTCGTGGTGCTTTATGTGGCGTTGGCGTGCGCGGCTCTGCTCGGCGCTCCACCGTTGTCGGAAGCACAGACGACAGGAGCCCCGGGAACGTCAGCCGAAGTGACCCGGGCTGTTGTTGTGCTCGAAGGCACCCTGGTGAAAACCGATGGCACGCCAGTGGCTGGCCGCACCGTGTACGCCATTCCGATCAGGGATGGTCAGCCCATGATGGTTGTCCGTCTCGATAATATGTCCCAGGTCGACCCTGAGGCGCACGCTCACGCGAAGACGAATGCCAAAGGATATTTCAGCATTCGCTATGGCGGCCAGGACGGCGTGGAGGTCGTGATGCGCGGCGACAAGTTGATGGTTCAGGATGCATACGAAGGATTTACCGTCGGCGTCTTGAACAAGGGGGGTACCTTTACATTGCTAAAACCTGAACCTCGGACTGATGCACCACCGACCTGGAAGCTGCAATCCGATCAGGGCGTCCTTCTCATCCGGTTCGGCAAGACAGTCATGCCCTAATATTCGGCAGTCAAACGTTCGCTGGTGCCACGGCCGATGGGAACGGTGAATGGGTGAATGGGTGAATGGGTGAATCGGTGAATCGGTGAATGGGTGAATGGGTACCGGGATCTTGGTTCTATGATCCAAGACCCAAAACCCAGGTCCCAGAACCCAGGTCCCAGAACCCAGGTCCCAGGTCCGATATCCGATGTCCGCACTTTGGAAACGAGCCTCGAGCCTCGAGCCTCGAGCCCCGATCACGAATTACGATTACGAATTACGATTTCGATTACGAATTACGAGCTCGAAGGCCTTTAAACTCCTATCTCCTATCTCCTCACTATTCACTGTTCACCGTTCACTCCCTTCAACCATCTCTCCCAAAAATCCAGCAGCGCCGTCATCAGGTGCCGGTAGCTGGCCGGGGCGCGGATGCCGTGGCCCTGCCGCGGATAGACCATCAGGTCGAACGGGATCTTCGCCGCGATCAGCTCGTCGGTCAGCCGCCAGGCGTTCTGGGGATGGACGTTGTCGTCGGCCAGGCCGTGGACGAGGAAGAGCCGTCCATGCAGGTTCTTGGCCCAGGTGGCCGGCGCGCCGGCCTTGTAGCCCTCGGGATTGTCCTTGGGCAGGCCCAGGAGGTGCTCCGCCCAGACGGAGTCGTAGTAGCGGAAGTCGTACACGCCCGCCACGGCGATGCCGGCGCGGAACTCCTGGCTCTGGCTCATGAGCTGGACGGTGAACGTGCCGCCGCCGCTCCAGCCCCACACGCCCACGCGGTCCGGGTCCGCCCACGGCTGGCGCTTGATCCAGCGCACGGCGGCCACGATGTCGGCCACCTCGCCGCCGCTCATGAGCTTGTGGTGGACGGTGTCCTCGAGCGCCTTGCCCAGGCCGGAGGCGCTGCGGTTGTCCACGGCCATCCAGATGTAGCCGCGCTGCACCAGCAGGTTGTTCATGAGCAGGTCGCGGCCCCAGCGGTCGCCCACCACCGGGGCGTTGGGCCCGCCGTAGACGTAGAGGATCACGGGATAGCGGCGGCCCGGCTCCAGCGCCGCCGGCTTGAGGATCTGCGCGGGCAGGGCGAAGCCGTCCTCGGCCGGGATGGTGAGGAACTCGGGGCAGAGCAGGCCAAGCTTCGCGGCGTGGTCCGCGGCCGGCGCCGCCACGACGCGCACCGCCTCGCCGTCGGCCCGGTGCAGGGTCAGCCCCGGCGGCCGGCTCATGGACGAGTGTTCGTCGAAGAAGTACTGCCGCGACGGGCTGAAGCCCACCCGGTGGCTGCCCGGCTCCCGGGTCAGTCGCTCGGCGGCCCCGCCGGCCAGCGGCGAGCGGAAGAGCGCCGGGGCGATGGGCGCGCCGTCGGTGGCGGTGTAATAGATCCAGCCGCCGGCCTCGTCCAGGGCGCAGAGGCCCCCCCGCACCCAGGCCACGCCGCTGGAGGCGCGCACCAGCAGGTTCTCGGGGGTGAGCGCACGGACCAGTTTCCCGCTGATTTCGTACAGGTACAGCCGATTGCGGCCGTCGCGCTCCGAGGCCCAGACGAAGCGGGCGCCGTCGGCGGTGAAGGCCAGATCGTCGTGGACGCTCACCACCGTGGGGCTCTCCTCGGTGAAGATCACGCGGGCGGTCGCGCGGCGGCGGTCCACCAGCCAGAGCTTCAGGCGGTTCTGGGCCCGGTTCATGGTCTGGACGGCGACGCTGCGGCCGTGGGGGAGCCAGTGCACCCGCACGACGTACTCGAGCTCGGGATCGGCGAACGCGATGCGCCGGGCCTTGCCGCCGGGCACCTCGGCGAGCCAGACCGACACGGACGGGTTCGTCTCGCCTGCCTTGGGGTAGCGCTGGCGGTGCACCGCCGGCGTGGCCGGCTCGTAGTCGGGGAAGTAGGAGACCGGCACCTGCGACTCGTCCGACTTGAGGTACACCATGGCCGTGGAGTCGGGCGACCACCAGTAGCCCAGGTCCTCCCGGCCGAAGATCTCCTCCCAGTACACCCAGGACAGGGTGCCGTTGAGCAGGGTGTCGCGGCCGTCGCGGGTGAGGGCGTGCTCCTTGCCGTCAGCGAGCCGGGTGACGTACAGGTTGTGTTCCCGGTGGTACGCCACCCACCGGCCGTCGGGTGAGAAGTGCGGCTCGGCCTCTGCGGCGGGCGTGCGCGTGATCCGCCGGAAAGCCCCGGTGGCCAGGTCCTGCAGAAAGACGTCGTCGGCGATCAGGTGCAGGGCCCGCTTCCCGGCGGCGTCCAACTCCAGGGGCTCGCCCAGGTGCTCCTCGGCCGTCCCTCCGCCGGCGGTCAGCAGCTCGTTGAGCCCCTTCAACGCCGCGGCCGGATCCGCCAGCAGCGGGGTGCGCGCGCCGGTGGCCGGGTCGTAGCGCTCCAGGACCCGCTCGGCGTCTTTCTTCGCCGGGTCAAACAACAGGATGCCGTCGCCGGGGAGCCAGTAGTAGGACGGCAGCCGGAACGTCGTCCGGTGCGCCGGGCTCAGCACCTCGTCGATGGTCAGCGGCGGGGCGGCCGGTTCGGCCCCCTGCGGCGCGGCCGGCGCCGAGAGCAGCAGGCCGGCGAGAATCAGGCACACGGTCAGAATCTGGCGCATGTCGTCACTCCTCTTCAGATTGCGTGGCGGACAGAATCCTGCGGACTCCGCCCAAAGCGTGCGGCCGCCGGCAGTCAGCGGCGCACGCCGGCCAGTTCGTGGAACAGGGCCACCGCCGTGCGGCAGCCCCGGTGGAAATCGCGAATGAGCATCCGCTCGTTGGGCGAATGCGGATTGTCGGTCTGCT
>Ga0209200_1000616_pt1 | contig 39697 bp, 26 predicted proteins | sample AD_UKC033_MetaG_FD_184406 | JGI IMG/M metagenome (GOLD analysis project Ga0209200, IMG submission 184406) | Active sludge microbial communities of municipal wastewater-treating anaerobic digesters from USA - AD_UKC033_MetaG (SPAdes) (version 2) | ecosystem: Engineered > Bioreactor > Anaerobic >... | reverse complement strand
GCGCGGCGGACAAGAGCAGACAGGATCAAGCTGAATGAGCAGGAAGAACGGAAATAATAATTCAGTCGATCTGGATATCGGGACCCTCTCCGGGCATCTCTGGGAGGCGGCCAATATCCTGCGTGGTCCTGTCGACGCGGCCGATTTCAAGACCTACATCTTCCCGCTGCTGTTCTTCAAACGGCTCTCCGACGTCTATGACGAGGAGTATGCCGTGGCCCTGAAAGAGTCCGACGGCGACGTGGAGTTCGCCCAGTTCCCTGAGAACCACCGGTTCCAGGTTCCGGAAGGCTGCCACTGGAAAAATGTCCGGGCCAAGAGCGCCAATATCGGCCATGCGCTCCAGAAGGCCATGCGCTGCATCGAGCAGGCTAACCCGGACACTTTGCACGGCATCTTCGGCGATGCCCAGTGGACCAATAAAGACCGCCTTTCGGATGCGCTGCTCAAGGATCTGATCGAACACTTCTCGTCGCTTAACCTGGGCAATGAGCACTGCAAGGCGGACATTCTCGGCCAGGCCTATGAATACCTGATCAAGAAATTTGCCGATCTCACCAACAAGAAGGCCGGTGAATTCTATACCCCGCGCTCCGTGGTCGCGCTGATGGTTCGCATCCTTGCGCCCAAGGCCGGGGAAACCATTTATGACCCGGCCTGCGGGACCGGCGGCATGCTCCTCGAGGCGCTGCACCATGTCAAAGAGCATGGCGGCGACGAGAACCTCATGCTGGGCAAGCTCTACGGCCAGGAAAAGAACCTGACCACATCCTCCATCGCCCGGATGAACCTCTTTCTCCACGGCGCGGAAGATTTCCATATCGAACGCGGCGACACACTGCGATTGCCCGCCTTTTATTCAGGCGACAGCCTCGCCACCTTTGACTGCGTTATCGCCAATCCTCCCTTCTCCCTGGAAAAGTGGGGGGACGACGTCTGGATCAACGACCCCTACGGCCGCAACTTTGCCGGACTGCCGCCAGCCAAATCCGGCGACTTCGCCTGGGTTCAGCACATGATCAAGTCCATGGCCCGCAAGACCGGCCGCATGGCTGTGGTGCTTCCCCATGGCGTGCTGTTCCGCATGTCCAAGGAGGGCGAGATTCGGCGCAAGCTGCTGGAGATGGACATGCTCGAAGCGGTGATCGGCCTCGGTCAGAACATTTTCTACGGCACCGGTCTCGCGCCCTGTGTTCTGGTCTTCCGCGACAGCAAGCCCAAGGCCCACCGCCAGAAGGTGCTGTTCATCGACGCCTCCAAGGAGTTCAAGACCGGTCGCGCCCAGAACGAGCTACTGCCGGAACACGTGGACAACATCCATCGCTGGTACGAGGGCTATCAGGATGTGGAAGGGATCTGCCGGGTGGTCACGCTCGACGAGATCCGCGAGAACGATTTCAACCTGAACATCCCCCGCTACGTGGAGCCGGTGATCGAGGAAGAATCCATGACCATCGATCAGGCCATCACCAACCTCAAGGAATCGCTGCAGGCAGCGTATGCGGCCGAGGATCGCCTGAAGGGGCTGCTGCTCCGGGAGGGGCTGCTGTGAAAGTCTACCAGTACAAATCACCCACCGGCCTCTTCCTCATCAAACAGCAAGCCAACGGTCGTTGGGGGCTGTGGTTCAAGGATGACCTGCTCGGCTCCTATCACTCGGCCATGGCAGCCGCCGATGACGTCTACATGCAGGCGACCGGCGATTACGACTGGGACTCCCTGGATGGCGTCGATATTCCAACGGACATTTCTGAATGGGAAGTGGTAGCGCGATGAAGAAAAGCAAACACATTTCCCAATCGGAGCTCGAATCCTACCTCTGGGGCGCGGCCACCTTGCTGCGCGGCTACATTGACGCCGGGGACTACAAACAGTTCATCTTCCCGCTGCTGTTCTATAAGCGCCTGTGCGACGTGTATGACGAGGAACTGGCCGATGCGCTGGAGGAATCCGGCGGCGATCAGGAATACGCCGCGCTTCCCGAGCAGCATCGATTCCAGATTCCGGAGGACGCCCACTGGAAGGCTACCCGCACCAAGGTCAAGAACGTGGGCAAGGCCATTCAGGATGCCCTGCGGGCGATTGAAACAGCCAACCCCGACACTCTGTACGGGGTCTTCGGCGATGCCCAGTGGACCAACAAGGACCGCCTGCCGGACCGCATGCTACGCGAGTTGATCGAGCATTTCAGCTCCCAGACGCTTTCGCTCTCCAACTGCCCGGAGGATGAGCTGGGCGTGGGCTACGAATTTCTGATCAAAAAATTCGCCGACGATTCCGGCCACACCGCTGCGGAGTTCTATACCAACCGCACCGTGGTTCATCTGATGACCGAGATGCTCGAACCAAAACCGGGTGAGTCGATCTATGACCCCACCTGCGGTTCAGCGGGCATGCTGCTCTCCGCCGTCGCCCATCTGAAGAGGCAGAACAAGGAATGGCGGAACCTGCGGCTGTTCGGCCAGGAGCGCAACCTGCTCACCTCCGCCATCGGCCGGATGAACCTGTTCCTGCACGGCATCGAGGATTTCCGCATCGTTCGGGGCGATACCCTGGCCAACCCCGCCTTTGTTGAAGGCGACCGGCTCATGCAGTTCGACGTGGTCCTGGCCAATCCGCCGTACTCCATCAAGCAGTGGGACCGCGATGCATGGTCCGCCGATCCGTGGGGCCGGAACATCTACGGAACGCCGCCCCAGGGTCGCGCCGACTATGCCTTCTGGCAGCACATCATCAAGAGCATGAAGGCCAAGAGCGGCCGCTGCGCCATCCTGTTTCCGCATGGTGTCCTCTTCCGCAACGAAGAGTCGGCCATGCGCGAAAAGCTGGTCGCCCACGACGTGGTCGAGTGTGTGCTGGGCCTCGGTCCCAACCTCTTTTACAACTCGCCCATGGAAGCCTGCGTCGTCATCTGCCGGATGAATAAGCCCAAGGAGCGCAGGAACAAGGTGCTCTTCATCAACGCGCTGAACGAGGTGACCCGCGAGCGGGCGCAGAGCTTCCTCACCGACGACCACATCCAGCGCATTGTCGCCGCCTACCATGCTTTTGATGACGAGGACGGCTTTGCCCGTGTGGTCGGCAATGATGAGGTCCGGGAGAAAGCCAGCAACCTCAGCATCCCGCTCTACGTGCGAGCGGACAACGGAAACGGCAACGGAAATGGGGCGGCCGAAACGGTCAGCCTCAAGCAGGCCATTGCGAACTGGCAGGAAAGCTCGCTGGCTTTGCGGGAGTCGATGGATGGTCTCTTCGAGGTGCTTGAGGATGCACGGGTGATGGGAGGTGCCAAATGAGCAAACCTCCCATGAAACCTGCTCTCCAAACAGTGGACCTGAGTAGCTACGCAAAAAATATTCATTCCACCGAAGACCATCCGCTTTTTGACGATGCTGTCGAAGCAGGAAAGGCGGGGGCACTTCGTGCTGCTTACGTGATGATCTGGCTGGCTTGCGCTGAATCCTTGAAGCGCCGATTCCGAGAGGCCCAAAAGCGTGATGGTGCTGCTGGTAAAATTGTTGGTGATATTGAAGCAAAAGAACGTGAACACAAGGCCGTGGATAAATTCGTTCTTACGAAAGCTCATGAGTACGGCTTTGTGTCTGATTCCGGCCATACCATCCTAAACCACATCTATGAGATGCGCTGCCTTTATGGACACCCTTACGAAGAAGCGCCATCTCAAGAGCAAGTGTCGCACGCTGCGGCCGTGGTTGTTGAACATGTTCTATCAAAGCCCGTCAAGCTGAGACATGGCTTTGGCAAGCAACTTCTCAAAAGCCTCCTTGAAGAGCGCAGTTTTCTCGATGATCAGCAAACTGCTGTTGAGGCATTCGCAAAAGATATTCTTCCAAGACTCGATGAGAGTATTCATGGATGGCTCCTCGATAATTATTGGGGTGAACTTGAGAAAATATCTGGCGATTCCTCTATGTCAGTGTTTTCTCGCCGAGGAATATGGTTCTCCCGCACGATGTTGCTGGAAGTTGGCGTCGACGTCTTCTCCAATGACGATTGGCATGACAAGACCTGCAAATTCCCAAAAGTGCTGATGCGTGTATGTGGTATTGCAGGCGTGTTCAAAGAAATTGGGAAGCGAGCACAGGATTCGCTGGTTGGTTTAATCCTGACCGAATCCAGCACTCGTGCCAGTGTTCTTACTCACCTTGAACGGCTCAACAACAGCGGCGCATTGACCAAACGACAGCGGGAACGCTTTGTTGAGCATGTTTCTGAGATGGAAATAGGTGCAATTCGTTCAGCCGGTCTAAGCACTCTTACTTGCTATGGGAAACTGATCGATGCCATGAAGTCCCACAACTGGTATGTGCAGAACCCGGCAATCGACCTCGTCGTGTCGAATGGACCCGATCAAGCTGCTGAACTCAATGAGGAACAGCAGCTTGATTTAGGGCGAAACATTCTCCAGTGCGCCGAGGGAACAGAAAAATCTGCATGCAAGTTTCTTGAAGAACTTTCAAAGGATGGGGCTTCATGGCCGTTCGATGTGGTACGCGGTATCGCACTCGAATCGTTTACCAACGAGGACAACCAAATCCGTTTCAAAGATCGCCATCTTGGCCGAGTCCTTTCTGCCCTTGGACATCTGAAGCCGAGACTGCGGAAACAGTTAATTGCGGATATCGTTGCATCGGTCGATGCAGGCACGCCGAAGGATTGGACGGATCAGGATGATTTTGAAAGCGCTATCGCTATGTTGAAAGGCTATGCCTGGGCTGCACCATTGGAAAAAAGCCTTAAAACAAAGGCAGCCTCTCTTCAGGCTGAGGAGGAAGACGCATGACTTCTCAATCCCTGAAATCCGGCTGGAAGATGGTCAAGTTCGGCGACATCGCCCAAAACGTTGCCGTGCGGGTGGACCCGGCTGATGCCAAGACTGACGTCTATGTCGGGTTGGAGCATCTCGATCCCAGCACGATTCATCTGCGCCAGTGGGGTCACCCTTCCGATGTCACCGGACAGAAGCTGGCATTCAAGAAAGGCGATGTGATTTTCGGACGTCGCCGTGCATATCAGCGCAAGCTCGCCATAGCGGAGTTCGATGGCATCTGCTCGGCCCACGCCATGGTCGTCCGTGCAAAGCCCAAGATGATTCTGCCGGAGTTTTTGCCGTTCTTCCTGCAATCCGACATGTTCATGGAGCGAGCCATCGAAATATCGGTGGGCTCACTTTCGCCGACGATCAACTGGAAAACGCTGCGAGAGCAAGTGTTCCCGCTGCCGCCCCTTGATGAACAGAAGCGCATTGCCGAGATCCTGTGGGCAGCGGATGAAGTAGTTGAGAGCATCATGACTGCAAACAGGAATATGGCTGTTGTTAAGGAATATGCATTCAAGGATTTTCTGTTGGGAGGATCTTCAAAACAACCCAGGAAGTCAACCAATACTGGTTTTGGGGCAATTCCGGAGCATTGGCATATAAAGCCTCTATCTGAAATTGCTGACGTCGCCTATGGCATTTCAGCCTCAGTTGCCAGCAATACAGACCCGAGCATTGGGTGGCCGATCCTGACAGGCGCAAACATTACCTTAGACGGAAAGTTTGACCTCACAAAAATCGTTTACATCGAGGCACCAAAGAAGGATGCGTTTATTTTGAGAAAGGGCGATATCCTTTTTAATTGGCGATCAGGGAGCCCCGAGCACGTTGGTAAAACGACCATGTTTGATTTGGATGGTCAATGGACTTACGCGAGCTTTATTCTGCGCATCAGGCCTCATGAGTTCATCAACAGGCATTATCTATTAAGCCTGCTCTCTTATATGCGGAAAACTCGTCTTTTTAGCGGTGCTACTTCTCAACAAGTAAATTTCAAAATGAACGCGTCAATGTTGCGAGATTTGGCTGTTGTTGTCCCGCCAAAAGATGAACAGGATTACATTGCAAGCCGTGCAAATCTGCTAGATCAAAAAGAATTAGAGTTGCTGAGTTTTCTCGACGCACAGCAGAACCTAAAGCGGCAGCTATGCAATGAATTACTAGGAGCAGCCCATGTTTAACGAAGAAAACACGGTCGAACAGATGGTTCTCGACACGCTCTGCGGCGGCGTGACTTCGAACATGGTTACCGAAGAGCTTGCCAGTTATGGCGGCGAGATCAAAGGCTGGCGTTTCGTGTCCGCCGAGGAGCTGCCCCGTCAGTACTCCGACGCACTGGTGGAGTCGATGGTGCGCGACGCCCTCATCCGCCTGAACCCGGAAATCAAGGCCCAGCCCGACCGGGCCGACGAGGTGCTCTACCGCCTGCGGACCATTCCGCTGTCGGTGCAGAGCGAAGGCCTGGTGCGGGCCAACGAACTGTTTGCCGAATGGCTGCGGGGCGAGAAGTCCATGCCCTTCGGCGAGCGCGGCGAACACACGCCGGTACGGCTGATCGACTTCGAGAATCTCAGCAACAACGATTACGTGGTTACCAACCAGTGGGTCTATCCGGTCAAGGAAGGCGGCCGCCGCTTCGACATCATCATGCTGGTCAACGGCATCCCGCTGGTGGTCGGCGAGGCCAAAACGCCGGTGCGCCCGGCGGTGACCTGGGTGGACGGGGCCAGCGACATCCACAACGGCTACGAACAGAGCGTGCCACAGATGTTCGTGCCCAACGTCCTCTCCTTTGCCACCGAGGGCAAGTGCTATCGCTACGGCTCGGTACGCATGCCCATCGATATCTGGGGGCCGTGGCACGAAGGCGGGAACAAGGCCGAGGGGACGCTTGCGGACGTGCAGCGTTCCATCCGATCCATGCTGCGCCCCCATGTGGTGCTGGACATCCTGCAGAACTTCACCCTGTTCGCCACCGACAAGAAACACCGGCGCATCAAGATCATCTGCCGCTATCAGCAGTACGAAGGCGCTAACCTGATGGTGGCCCGCGTGGTCAAGGGCTACCCCAAGAAGGGCCTGATCTGGCATTTCCAGGGCTCAGGCAAGTCGCTTCTGATGGTATTCGCGGCGCAGAAGCTGCGGATGCATCGCAAGCTCGGCAACCCCACGGTGATGATCGTGGTGGACCGCATCGACCTGGACACCCAGATCACCGCCACCTTCAACGCCGCCGATATCCCGAACATGATCGGCGCAGCCACCCGGCAGGAACTGCAAAGCCTGCTGGCGGCCGATACGCGCAAGATCATCATCACTACCATTCACAAGTTCGGCGAGGCGGACGGCCGCCTGAACGAGCGTTCGAACATCATCGTGATGGTGGACGAGGCGCACCGTACCCAGGAAGGCGACTTGGGGCGCAAGATGCGCGACGCGCTGCCTAACGCCTTTCTCTTTGGTCTGACCGGTACGCCGATCAACAAGCGGGACCGCAACACCTTCTGGGCCTTCGGCGCGGACGAGGATGAGCAGGGCTATATGAGCCGCTACTCGTTCCAGGACTCGATCCGGGACAAGGCCACGCTGCCGCTGCATTTCGAGGCGGTAGACGTGAAGCTGAAAATCAACAAGGACGCCATTGACGAAGCCTACTCCCAGATGACCGATGAGCTGAGCGAGCTGGATCGTGACGACCTGGCCAAACGGGCCGCCAAGATGGCGGTGCTGATCAAGGCCCCGGTGCGGGTGAACGCCATCTGCCAGCATATCGTCAAGCACTTCCAGGAGAAGGTGGAGCCGAACGGCTTCAAGGCCCAGGTGGTGACCTTCGACCGGGAGTGCTGTGTTCTCTACAAGAAGGCCATGGACGAGTTGGTCGGCCCGGAGGCCAGCGCCATTGTCATGCACACCCAGGGCGGCAAGTCCGATCAGTACGCGGAATGGAAGCTGGCCAAGGACGAGGAGGAAAAACTCCTCGACCGTTTCCGTGATCCGATTGACCCGCTCAAGTTCCTGATCGTCACCTCCAAGCTCCTGACCGGCTTCGATGCGCCCATTCTGCAGGTGATGTACCTCGACAAGCCGATGAAGGATCACAACCTGCTGCAGGCCATCTGCCGCACCAACCGTGTCTACCCCGGCAAGACCCACGGCCTGATCGTGGATTATCTGGGCATTTTCGATGACGTGGCCACGGCCCTCGATTTCGATGAAAAGGCGGTGCAGAAGGTCATCACCAATCTGGACGAGCTCAAGAAGGAGCTGCCCGGCGTGGTGGCGAGATGCCTGGCGTTCTTCCCTGGCGTGGACCGCACCGTTGGCGGCTACGAGGGGCTGATCGCGGCGCAGGATTGCCTGCCGGATAACGAGACCCGGGACAAATTCGCGGCGGAATACTCGGTGCTCTCCCGTCTGTGGGAGGCGCTGTCTCCCGACCCCTGTCTCGGCCCTTATGAAAAGGACTACAAGTGGCTGACCCAGGTCTATGAATCGGTGAAGCCACCGAGCGGCAACGGCAAGCTGCTCTGGCACGCCCTAGGGGCCAAGACCATCGAACTGGTGCATGAAAACGTGCATCTGGAGACGGTGCGCGACGATCTGGACACCCTGGTAATGGACGCCGAGGTCCTCGAAGGGCTGCTCGATGCCAAGGACCCGGACAAGAAATCCAAGGAAATCGAGATCAAGCTCATCGCCCGCCTGCGAAAGCACAAGGACAATCCGAAGTTTGTCGCCCTGGGCGAACGCCTCGAAAAGCTCAAAGAGCGGCACGAACAGGGCCTGCTCCACAGCCTCGACTTCCTCAAGGAGCTGCTGACCCTGGCCAGGGAGGTCGTCCAGGCCGAGAAGCAGGTGGACCCGGTCGATGAACAGGCCAAGGCCAAAGCGGCCCTGACCGAACTGTTCGCCGAGGTGAAGAACGGCAAGACGCCAATGGTGATCGAGCGGATCGTGACCGACATCGACGAGATCGTGCGGCTGGTCCGGTTCCCTGGCTGGCAAAACACCAAGGCCGGAGAACGCGAGGTCCAGAAGGCCCTGCGCAAAGTTATTTACGTGAAGTACCAGGTCAAGGACCAGGATCTGTTCGACAAGGCGTTCGGGTATATCCGGCAGTACTACTGAGATGGGATGGTAATGGGGCTCTATGGCTAAAACAGGTCAGGCAAAGCAGATCATTGAAAACCGCAGAGGCGACACCTTTGACGGTTGGCCTGCCCGTACCCTACTGGAGGCGGGCGACATTCCCATTGCCCAAATCGCCGAGCTTGCCCTGCGTGAAGGTCAGAGCTCGAATCCTTTGTATCGGGTCCACCGCTGGTTTGCTCGCCGGGTGGGCTCTCAGTTCCGTTCGATCCTCACCGCGCTGACCCTTCCCCCTGATAAGGCCGACGCCTTTTGGGATACCTATCTCGGCAAGACCTCCGTGCATGGCGCTGTCGTTCTCGATCCCTTCATCGGCGGCGGGACAAGTCTGGTGGAGTCCATGCGCTGCAACGCTCGGGTGATTGGTTTTGATATCGATCCGGTCGCGACGTTTATTACCCGATTTGAATTGTCCGCCTCCCGGATGGAGGATCACTACCCGGAAATCGAGCAGATTTGCAATGAGGTCGCCCAACTCATTACGCCGTTGCATCGGACCATGGTGGACGGCGTCGAACGGGATGTTCTTCACCATTTCTGGGTCCAGGTGAAGCAGTGCTCGAATTGCCAGAGCGATGTAGAGCTTCATCCCCATTTTCAACTGGCCTACTCCAAAGAGAAGGGCCTGCAGTGGGTGTTCTGTAAGGAGTGCCATGCGGTCCACGAATTGCCGATTGAACGCAAGGTACTGAACTGCTCTTGCGGCAAGCGCACCACTATCAGCGTGGGCACGCACGGCAACGGAATCATGACCTGCCCGACCTGCAAGCACACACAGAAGATCGCAGCGGACGACCTTGACGGTGCCGAACGTCCCGCTTGGAGACTCTTTGCCCAAGAGTATCTGGTCGGAACCGGCAAGAACTGCACAAGGCATTTCAAGCGCGTCGAAGAAGCGGACCAGGCGTTGTATGACCGAGCCACACGGAAGCTGCGGATGATCGGGAATGGCTTGCTTGTGCCGACGAGAAGCATTCCCCGCGAGGGGCGCTCAGATGGTCGACCTCTAATCCACGGGATTCGGCATTACGCAGACTTTTTCAACGACCGGCAGAAGCTCCACCTGCACCTTCTCGGTTCGGCCATCAACCGAATGGAAAGCGATGAGGCGCGGCGCTGCCTTGAGCTGGCCTTCAGTGAACATCTCACCACGAACTGCATGTACACGGCCTATGCGTTTGGCTATCGCCGAACGAGCCCAATGTTCTCCATTCACTCATACCGGCACATCACCCGTCCGGTCGAGCTAAACCCTTGGCAGGATGGCGTCGGACGGGGGACGTTCATCAACACGGTCCGGAAAATATCAAAGGCGATTGCCTTTGCCAAAGCGCCCGAGGAGCTGCATCCGGAAGGCACTAGAGTCGCTTATGAAGATGATTTCGAGCGCGAACAAGCCTGTCTTGGCTCAGTCGATGATGTATTGAGCGGCAGCGCCACGGCGGCGATTGAAACCCAGTCTTCCGAGGAACTCCATTTACTACCGGACGGCTCAGTGGATCTCGTGCTGACTGATCCGCCGTATTTCGACAATCTGAGCTACTCGGAACTCTCGGACTTCTATTTGGCCTGGCATCAGGCTTTGGGAATCGCACCGCCCCCGTATGACGACAACGTCACTTCGGCTCCGATACTGCAGAACCTCGCCATCACGCGACGGTCCGACGAGGCCATCAAGGGATACCAGGAACGGCTTCAGCAGATTTTCATGGAATGCAACCGCGTGCTCAAGCCGGACGGGATCTGCGTGTTCACCTACCACCACAAACTCGCATCGGCGTGGGATGCTCTCGGCACGGCTCTGCTTCATTCGGGACTCTCGGTAACCAAGGTGCTGCCCATGCGTGGCGAAGGCCAAGGAGGCCTTCACACTTACGATGGCACCATCAAGTGGGACGCGGTGCTGGTCTGTCGCAAGAAGAAAGGCGTCATCAAGAGGGGCGTTCCGGTCATCAGCGAAACCGCCTTCAAAGACGCTGTCGTGGAGGCGGAATCTCACTTTGAGGCCTTGTCCGCCCATAAACGGATCGGCTTCAAAATACCTGATTTCACAAATTTGGCTCGGGCGTTGGTCGTCAGTAGAGGTTTCTTAGGCGAGGCGGATACCAGCACACGACCGATGTCGGATGCATTGAAGAACATACCAACCCCGGGAGAGTTGTGATGGCGAAACTCGATAAAGGAACGCTTGCCCTAACATTCAAATTCGACTGCGACCGGTTTCTCCGGTTTCGTCTGGCAAGTGATGCAGAAAAGGACACACTTGGCGTCTCGGCCGAAACCTACAAACGCCCTGGTATTGAACTTATCAAAGCGGCCGGGCGGCGTTGGGAAGCCGACAAATACCAGGATCTGATCGACACCTCGGATGATGGGAAAGTTGTGTTCCTTCTCGAGGACAAGGTCGATGCTCTTCTGGGACGGAAGCCCTTCAAGAAGATCCAGAACCTTTTTGACATCCTCCGGCAACAGGAACCACCCGATGCAATTATCGAGGCGGAATTCACGGTTCCCACAAACATTACTCCTGGTCTTCAAAAGGCATACGACGATTTCGGTCTCGACCAGGTAAGAGTGCGCCCGGACATCCTTTGGATACGTCCAGGTGGTACTGGTGCGCCGCTGATCGGCAATGGGACTATTCCTGAATACGAAATCCATATCATTGATGTGAAAATGGCTGCGGAGCCATCCCTGCGGCACTTCACGGAAGTGACCTACTACGCTTTGGCATTGGCCACAGCCATCCAGCAAGAGGGGCTGAGCGGCAGATATGCAGTTTCGGCGGAAGGCACCATCTGGCCAGGAAGCCACGACATCAATGCGTTCAGGAACCTGGTCCAGCTTTATCAGGCCAAGGGAGCCGCAGATCCCGTTTCCGAGGCCCTCAGCGAGACGCTGATTCGGGTTCCCTATGAAGTCTATGAAGTCCACGTGAAGCAGTTTTTCGAGGATCGTCTTCTCCGGGTTCTGCAGACCGACATGGAGGATGCCAGTTGGCATGTCGGTCCCAAGTGCCAGCTTTGCGACTACGTTCGCTACTGCCGAGAGAAGGCATCCGAATGCGATCATCTTTCCCGGCTGGCCTGGCTCAATCAGGGGCAGGCGGAACTGCTCCGTTCAAATGGCATTACCACTACGGCGGGACTGACCGAAGCCGTAACTACCGCCGATGATCGGTGGCAATCCGTTATCGATTCCAGCCACCAGTTGCGGGCGGATGGGCCAGCGCTGGCCACTCGCGCCCGTTCCTTGACCGAGGGGGCACCCTTGCCGGTCGACGGACGGCGCAGCGCCATGATCCCTGCCTGGACTGACCAAAGCATCTTTATCACGATTCATTTCGACCCGGGCTCTGGTATCTCCTTTGCCTTGGGCGCGGCGCGGCTTTATTTCCCGCACGGTCGCAAACCCGGCGATCCTCCGGTGACGGACGAAAAGATTTTTATTGTCGACCGTGTCGATGCGATGAACCCGGAAACAGAACGCGAGAGGCTAAAGGAATTTGCGACCGTGGTTTCTGAGTGGTTAGAGGAGGTGTCGACCGTCAACACAGGTCTACCCGCCCGTGACCGGCTCTCTTCCCATATCTTCTTCTGGGACATGCTGGAAGTGCGTCAGCTCAAGCGCATGTTCGAGCGTCATATGCAGAACCCTGACGTGATCGAACTAATCGAGGTGCTTACCCGATTCTTCCCCCCGGACAGCCTGTTGCCCGATCCGGATGCTTTCAAGTCCCAGCCTGGGACAATCGTCAAGGAGGTACTCCGAATGCTCGTGGGGCTGCCGGTTGCCCACGATTACTCCCTTTTTGATGCAGCGAACAGTTTCTTCCCAAATGTTCGGGAGGATGGCACCCCGTATAAGTTCGATTTGCCTTTTGGATTCGCTACCCCAATGAGCGATCAGATCCCCTTCGAACGGGCCTATGAGCTATGGCAGGACAAAATCTTCGTCCGCCACTTCAACAAACTGCATTCTAAGGACCCATCTAAGTGGAGGCGCTACACCCGGGACGAACTCTACGATGGCATCAAGCGGGCCACAAAGGTTCACCTGCAAGCTTTGCAGCACATAGTCCGGCGACTGCGTGAGAACTACAAAGACCGGTTGGTGCTGAAAAAGAGCGGTTTCTCTGCCGCAAGATCCTCTCAGGCAAGCGTGCCGGAGGCGGCAAGAAGCCTGATCGCTTTTGAGAAGCTCAATGTTGCGTGCCAGGAAATGGAGAACCGGAACACTCGCTCGCTGCCTGTCGATGAGCGGGAGGCGAGGTTTTTCTCGATACGCGGTTTGACCTTAAAGCCTCAAGCAGAGGCTGATCCGATCATCGATGAGATCAAGTTCGCGAATCCACAGTACCAACACGAAACGCTCTATGTTTTCGATTTTTCCCCGACCAGCAGGGATTCCCGAATCAAGGAAGGCGAATTTACCGTCGCCCTATCAAACGAGAATGAATACGTGGATCTCGACGAACCGTGGCGTCGGCGACTTGGACTGGACTTCCAGGATGCAGAGGAACTGCTGGGCGAACACGGCCTTACCGAGCGGTGGATGACGAACAAGTCGGTAGGTGCATTGCTTCAGGTAGAGGTCATTCGGTTGGAGGCCATGCAGGACAATCCCTATGTAGTTCTTAAGCCGGGGCACCAGGGGCTCTTTCAGTTTGCCATCGCCCAAGGACTCGTGGCACTCGACTCACCGCTTGTCCTCGATCCGATGTACCGGGATTTTTCGAGCGACAGGATAGAAAAAGCACTGAGGTCTGTTGGCGGCAAGGCAGCACCGATCAAACGTGCCAGGAAGCGGAGGTAAGGCAATGGCTAAGAGACCGACAAAAATGACTGAACCAGCCCATAGCCTGATGTATACCCCCGGCTCGCTGGCAGCAGGAAAAACATTCGCTGACACCAACCAGTTGTACGCAAAGGTAACACCATATCTGAAGGATGCCTTTAACGAAAAGCAGGAATCCCTTTTTCACGATGCATTCGGAAACAGGATTTCTTTGCTTTGGGGGCCGCCGGGAACAGGAAAAACCACGGTCTTGGCCGGGACCATTCTTGGGTGGATTGAACATTACGCCGAAGCGGGAATTCCGCTGCGTGTCGGTATCGGGTCCAGCAACTACAACGCTATCGATAACGTCCTCAACGAAGTCCTGGAACTGATCAACAGACGGACGGCCACTGTCGGAGCGTTAGCTTGCCCGGTTCGTGTCACAAGGGTGAGAAGCGACTCCTCCGCACCTCCCTTGAGTGATCAGATCGAAGATATGCCGAGGACCTCTGCAAGGGCTCAGGGATTTGTGAATGCCCTGAAGGGCGACGACCCCCGGATCATCATCGTGGGTGGAACCTGGCAACAACTTGGACGACTTGCTGAGAAAGACCACCAGGATAGTGAGCCGACCGCCGAATGGTTTGATCTTCTGGTGATCGACGAGGCATCACAGGTTCAGGTTGCTGCGGCTGCGGCCTACTTTCTGCTTTTGAAGTCTGATGGGCATGTTGTTCTTGCGGGTGACGACCGGCAGCTCGGGCCGATCTACGGCTTCCAGATGAAGGACAGCGTTCAAGGGCTGTTTGACTGCATTTTCTCTTACATGAAGGAGACCCACGGCATTACCCCGGTGCAGCTTAAACACAACTACCGGACCAACGTGGAAATTTCCGCATGGCCCTGTAAGCGGTTTTATAACAATGAATACGAAGCGTTCTCGCCTGAAAAGAAGCTGGATCTCGCCATCAATATTGATGGAAGACCTGCCGACTGGCCTGAGAAGTTGCCATGGTCCGACCAGTTTCTCCGCATTCTTGACCCAGCCTGCCCTGTGGTTGTGATCAGCTACTCCGCCAACACCTATACGTTGTCGAATCCTTTCGAGGCTCAGATCGTTTCCGCTTTGACCCTTTTGTACAAGAAGCTGGTCGATGCCCAACAAGCCGGAGTAAGTGCTCAGGAGTTTTGGACGCAGAAAATCGGCATCGTGACTCCCCACCGAGCCCAGATGGCATCCATCAGAAATCTGCTCGTGGACGCAGCCGGTATGACGATGGACCCGCCTCCATTTGTGGACACCGTAGACCGCTTCCAGGGTCAGGAGCGCGACCTGATCCTTTCCAGTTATGTGGTGGCCGACCGGGATTTTGTTGCGTCTGAAGATGCATTCATCCTAAGCCCGAGACGATTCAATGTGACGCTGACCCGGGCGAGAAGCAAGTTTGTGATGCTTATCAGCGACGCGCTTCTCCAGTATCTGCCATCCGATCCGGACGTGGCCCGTGACGCTGCTCACCTGCAGCTCTTTGCCGAGCAGTATTGCAGTTCGGTATGCGACACCATCGACTTGCCGTTCTTTGAACGCGGTGCGCTGTCGACTATGAGATGCAAATTGAGGGGGCGATACGAGAATGGGGATTAAAGGAAAATCAATCAGTCCAGCGCCAGAATATCGAGTGAGGAGATGGGCCACTACGGATACCACCACAAGCATGGGGGAAGCTGATGCCCGAGTCGACAGTCTTCAATAGGAACCGAAGTGCTTTCTGGATGCGCGTCAACGAAAATGACGATGGCAGCCTCAATTTCTTCGTCTCTCAGGATGTGCTTGCTGTGGTCAAATATCATTTTCCTGAACTGGATCAGGCAAGCCCGACTGGGTGGAAGCAGGGAAAAAACAACACTAAGAATATTTGGGTTCCCGCAAACAGAGTGGATCAGGTTGATGTTGATGAAATTAAGCAGTGGGCGGAGTTCGCTGGAAATCAATGTGTTTGGCTGAAGTTGGGCAATCAGCTGCAAGATCATTTTTCTGGTTCGGAAGTCGATCATTGTATTGCAGGGGATTTTAACTTTACCACCGATGGGTCCGGTACTATTGGGCCGCGAAGTGTGTTGGGAGAAGCAGAGTTTCAACTCAAGTATCACCTGGGCGAACTGACCCAGGAGAAGAAGCAGGAGTACTGTAATGTGATGTCGCAGTCGTTGCTGGATGCCTTTGACCTCTTGCCATTGCGGGGCATAGGTACTCCAGCGGGTCCTGTCGTTTCTCCCATTCCTGCCCAGGAAGGATCGAGTAAATTGGCCTGGGCTTTCGCAAAACATGTGGCAGAACGTAAAGGGGTCGGCTTCATCGAGCCGCGCCTCTTGGTTCAAAAACCACAGATGAAGCAGCTGACCATCCAGCAAAAAGTTACCGTATGGACGACGATCTACCAGACAGCCAATTCTGTCGCTCTCGATCCGGCGAGTGTTCACGGACGGGATGTGGTGATCATTGATGATCTGTACCAATCGGGCATCACGATGTGGGCCTACGCAAAAGCCCTGATGGGTGCCGGGGTTCGAAATGTTTTTGGCTTGGTTTGCGTAAAGTCAATGAGGGATAGCGATAACCAATGATTCAACCCATTCTCCAATTTATCCAAGCGAAAGGATCAGGCGAAGCAGCCCTTCGGCGTTTACTCACCTATGCTGTGGCTCACGGTGAGAATGCTGCCCGGGAGATCTGTTTGTCTGCTCATTCTCTTGCTGCGGAGATTGGCGTAAAGCCTGATGTGGCCCAAAATATCGTAGAAGCCTGGGATGAGGCGGGCAAAACTGCTGACGAGCTTGAGCATCATGGCGTCAGTGTCATTTGGCAGGGGGCAGCTTCCTATCCTGAACGGATTGAGAAAATTCTTCAGTCTGATGCACCACCGGTACTTTTTATCCAAGGGAACCAGTCACTTTTTGACGAGCCGGGTGTGGGGTTTTGTGGCTCGAGAAAGGCTTCAGATAAAGGACTGGCGATCACTGGGCGATGTGCTTTGCAGCTTGCCAAAGAGGGAATCTGCGTGGTGAGTGGCTATGCGCATGGTGTTGATATGGCGGCCCACAAAGCTGCCATGGAAAACGGCGGCACCACGATCTTCGTCCTCGTAGAGGGAATTCTTCGTTTCCAGAGAAAACGAGATGTTGCCAACCTCTTATCAGCCAGTAACCACCTGGTGGTATCCCAGTTCCCTCCGCGTCTCACATGGAGCGGCCGAAATGCGATGAAACGAAACAGCACGATCATTGGTCTCTCTGATGCGATGATCCTCGTGGAATCGGGGCTGACCGGTGGTACGTTCGCAGCCGGAGAGGAAACTCTTAAACGCAAAAGGCCACTATTTGTCATCGATTTCGCGGAGCCAGGTCCTTCTGCGGAGGCCAATCCCTATTTCATAAAACAGGGCGGCATGCCTGTACGTGGCAATCGGGAAGGGGTTCCCTCGCTTGATAAGGTAAGAGAGGTCGTTGCAAAGCAATCGTGGCGAGCTCCATCGCCGAAAGAGCAGAGTCTTTTCAACTTGGTCACCGATCAAGATAAAAAGAGAAGCTAATGCCACTTCGAAAAATATTAGGAAATCATTCAATCCCTGAGGCTGGCAGCTGTTTCTTGGATAGAACTAATTGTAAGGCCGCGACTGGATCACTTGAACCGTTTATTGGCATGAAGAGGTAGATTTGGACACCATCCGCGTCGATATCTGTTATCGTCCTCTGCGCATCGGCTGGGTAATACGCTCCGACGATCACGACGCATTTCGGCGAGCTGTAAAGCTCTCACATACTCTTTGGGGTGGGCGCTTCAATCCAATTCTGATGGCGGACCGTGAGGATGAGGCCAGTCGCCTGATTGACCTGTTTCGAATTGACTTGCTGTTACCTATCGGCCAAAGCGATGAGGTCCAGTCGTTTCCCAAGCAATTCCCGCATCTGATTAATCCTTTTTTTCGCGACTCGATTTTCATAGGTGGGGACAAGGAGCGGAAACACGCCCAAGTGCTTGATGTGCACAACGCCCTGATATATCTCCGTGACAAACCCGAGAGGAAAGCCATTAACGACCAGGGGTTTCGGGTGTACAACTGGCAGTTGGATGATCCCTTGGCGGATGCATTTCTTGTGCAGTTCGGTGGATATCCGGAAGCAGCAGAAAATGACATTACCTACCGTGATATAGTTCTTCAGTCTTTCGATGTGCAAGAAGTAAGTCTCGACCCCACTGCCCATATTCCCGCAGATATTTTGGAACACCCGAGCATTTCTTATCTGTCGCGTCATACTATTGAGCGTCATTATAGCGTGCAAGTCGGATGGGATAGCCCGGGGTTCTTTGTCGGTGATGCCTCAAATCTTGATGATCTTGTGTGTCACTGGAATTTGAGGGCTGCTGACATCGCTCTTTGGTTTGTCGATCCGGCCCATTTGGAGCGATACGTTGATTTGATCCCTGCGTGGGAGAAGGCGATGCGGCAGACCGTAGCCCATCGGCACGAATGGGATCGGCGCTTGGCGGTATGGACGCGACGAGAAGCGACCGATGAATCAAGGAAGCCGTTTGGTGAAATGGAGCTGGTAACGTGTCCTGTTTCGATCCATAGCTGGAATGGAAGAAATGTCCGCCCGCCCATGATGAGCTTTGACCAGATTTCCGTGCTGGGCGTGTTTGGGCATGAGCGCGGTCAGCCCAAAGTGTCGTTCGCGCTGAGCGACAAACCATTCTGTGGGGATACGTGGTTCCACACTCAGCATCTCGTCGCTTCGATATCCTTCATCGGCGGACTTTATGGTGAAGAACAGTACACTCTCAAGCCACCGTATCTCCCAGAACTGAACGAGTTTTATGCGCGGACGATGCATTTCCAGTATGACCGATTGCGGATTGAGTCGGAACGGATTGGAATTATTGTGGATGCTGCGGACACGGATGCGTGGCTCTATGCACTCCCCTTGGCAGATCTTTTTGATCGCATTTTTGGCATGGCTGGATACAGCACACGACTGAGCAATGGCGGGCTGATCACTCGGCAGCTTATTTCACGGCTGGGCGGTGTGCAGGGAGCAAGAGTTTTCAAAATTCCTGGCGTGCGGAGGTTGCTGCGAACACATGGGCCGTCCGCATCTTTCACTAAAAAAGGGGCGCTCGATTTAATTGGCCAAAAAGACCCCGCTAATCCGAATGCCAAATTCAGCGATCACTTGGATCTTCACATTGAGGCGCGACCGGCGGGCACAAAACTGACGCCAGATGATGTTTTCGGTCATCTTGTCGAAAAGGGATTATTTCGTATCGGTGCAGATCTTGCCTGTCCTAGTTGTCGGATGAACAGTTGGACCTCCCTGGACTCATTAAAGCAGCGAGTTGTCTGCGAACTGTGTGGACACGAATACAATGTCACTCGCCAATTAGTCAGGGGAGTGTGGCATTACAGGCGCTCAGGGATTCTTGGTGCCGAGCGCAATGCACAAGGAGCAATTCCAGTTGCTTTGACGCTGCAGCAAATGGCTACGACTCTCAGTGGCGGACTTCATGAGGCAGTGTATTCACCATCTCTGGATCTCCTAGCGAAGGGGCAGAGCAATAACGAGTGTGAGGTCGATTTTGTTTGGATCATCCCACGGCCATACCCAAGGAAAACAGCTATCATCTTGGGCGAATGCAAGGATCAAGGGCCAATTAAACCTGAGGAATTTGAGAGGGATGTCGAGAATCTGCGCCGTGTCGTGGATGCCTTGCCACGAAAGCGTTTTAAGACATTTGTGCTTTTCGCGAAATTGGCCCCATTCACATCCGAGGAAATTGAACAAGCCAGGACGTTGAATACTGCCCATACACTGAGGACCATATTACTTACCGCCAGGGAACTTGAGCCTTACCACATCTACGAGCGGACGAAGGCTGAGTTCGATATAGATAGTTACGGTGGTAGCCCTGAAGACCTGGCTCGTACAACTGCCAAGATTTATTTTTCCGATCACTCAGAAACGTAGCCCAGAAAACAAAAATATGACGTTAGCTTTACTTGCTGTCGCTTTCGGACTCGCGCTTCTGGTCTGGAGCGCCGACCGTTTTGTGGAGGGCTCGGCCTCCACCGCACGCCATTTCGGCATGCCGCCGCTGCTGATCGGCATGGTGATTGTCGGGTTCGGCACCTCCGCGCCGGAGATGGTGGTTTCGGCCCTGGCCGCATCCCAGGGTAACCCGGGCATCGCGCTGGGGAACGCCTACGGCTCGAACATCACCAACATCGCCCTGATCCTGGGGGTGACGGCCTTGATCAGTCCCATCGCCGTACATTCGCAGGTGCTGCGCAAGGAACTGCCCATCCTCACGGTGGTGACCGCACTGGCGGCATGGCAACTCTGGGATGGCGAGATCACCCGGCTTGATGCCATCGTGCTGATTGCCGTGTTCGGCGGCCTGATGGCCTGGACCGTCTGGCAGGGACTGCGGAAAAAAGAGGATGCGCTGGGAAGCGAGATGGAGCAGGAACTGGACGTCCGCGCCATGCCCATTCGCCGTGCGGTCTTCTGGTTGGTGGTGGGGTTGGCGCTGCTCATCGTCAGCTCCCGCATTCTGGTCTGGGGTGCGGTGGAAATCGCTCATGGGTTTGGGGTCAGTGACCTGATCATCGGCCTGACTATCGTTGCGGTCGGCACCTCTCTGCCGGAGTTGGCCTCGTCAATCATTGCAGCCAGGAAGGGCGAACACGATATCGCTCTCGGCAATATCCTGGGCTCCAACCTTTTCAACACCCTGGCGGTGGTGGGGATCGCCGGTACGATTCACCCGCTGGCGGTAGGGCCGGAAGTCTTCAACCGGGACATGCTGGTCATGGCCGCACTGACCCTGTCGCTATTCGTGATCGGCTATGGATTCCGGGGACCGGGACGTATCAACCGCATCGAGGGCGCGGTGCTGCTAGTCTGTTACGTGGGCTATACGGCCTACCTAATCAGCACGGTTTTCGGCGGGCAGGCATAGGCCAATTCGATTCCCATTTTGGGAACCGAACCGGCGTCCGAAAACCGGATTCGAATTTGTTGCGGCTCGACGCCAGGTATCCGGTTTTGCTGCAAACCCGTCACCCTCGTCCGGTGCCGGGAAATCAAGGGAGAAAATCGTTTCTCTGGTCGGGTTGTCTGGAAGTTGTTGTGTTAAATGACTTCGGCGTTTATTATCAAGGAGTTACGAGGAGCGCGGGCTTTGAGACTGATTTGCGGTAGGTCGGCGTTCCCTCCACCAATAATAGTCGATATTGTCTGATACTCAAATATATTTTGGTGGGCTGATTCGTTGTGTCATGAGTGTGTCAGCTTTCGATAATAAAAGTATAGAGTAGTCTGTATTCGAAAAATCAATAAGAAGGCAGGGTGTTCACCCTGCCTTCTTATTATCATTTACAATCAGAATCCAATGGTTATGGAGATAGCCGCCTCCAAGCCAATCAATAGAGATAGAAACAGACTAGTTGTAACGTATTCTACAATTAAGGATACTTTAGTGGCCCCTGCTTTATCACTTTATTTTACCAGATTACTTTTTTAGCATATAGAATTAACTGTTAACCGTCAGTTATTAGTCAGGCAGTCCGTTGGGTGATCCAGGTGATGGTGAGGAAAAATTCTGGAAATCACTTTGATTATCATCTGTGTCCTGACCAAGATATCGTCCTATTGAACCTGGACCAAAATCTCCAGGCGTTACATAATCGCCTTCAATGTAAGGAGAACAGTCTCCTTCATAGGATACAGTGTCAATAGGAGATTCATCTGAGCCTTCGTAATCTTTAACTAGTTGAATAGCGTCCGGGCCATTTTGGATATTGTTTTCAGGTGACGAAAAATTAATAGTGAGCGCACCTGAACTAATTGTTAGTTCTGGAGATTTAATGACTAGAAATTCGTCAGGAGGAAGGTTATCTCCTGCTTCGTCAAGACCTATAATTGTATATGGATTGAGGAGGTCATTACCGTTGACCAAGATAACGCTGAATTCAGAAAGATTGGCAGTATCAGGGCCACAGTTATAGATTTCAATAAATTCCATGTTATCGTTTACATCATTGTCATAATCAATTTCATTTATAACCAATTTTGCCCCGGCAACACAACCTTCATCAATTTCACCATCACAATCATTATCTATGCCATCGCATAACTCAGAAGCACCTGGGTTAATAGCTGGGTCATCGTCGTTACAATCCTCTTGTTGAGGATACCCATCACGGTCATTATCTATCGGACAATTCTCATCAATCTGACCATTACAGTTATTGTCAATGTTATCCCCACAAAGCTCATCCGCATTTGGATTAACAGTATTATCTGTATCATCGCAGTCTACAGGTGTACTGCAACCAGCCTGAGCATAAAAGCCGTCGTTATCGTAATCAGTACAAATTTGACACCCCTCATCAACAGTTCCATCGCAGTTATTGTCAACCCCATCACAAAGTTCTTCTGCACCTGGAAAAATGTATGGATTATTATCGTTGCAATCCAGAGAAGCATCAAAGCCATCATTGTCATTATCTGGACATATATTTATATTTAGGTAAGTAGTTTCTCTTTTGTTAACCACAATATTATTAATTACTTTTAGAGGTTGTCCTGCTATCTCGACAGCCAAATTATATGTAGCTACTGGAACATAAAACAATTCATAAGCCCCACTGGTCCCTGTTTTGACGAAAAATGATTTTCCAGGTATGTACACAGCTGTTCCTCTTGGTGGTGGTTGTCCGCAGAAAGTAATAATTCCTTCAATTTTCCCTAGATGGGATAGTACTTGGACACTTTGGTTATTATCTGCCGCTATAGTTTCACCAGTTAGAATCACCATAAAATAAAACACCACTGTAAGGCCCAATATAGTCTTCTTCATTTCCCCCTCCTCTTTCATTGTTAATCAAAAGACTTTCCCCTACTGCATCGCTAGCCACTAATGTACGGCTTGCTTATCGGTAGCTGTTTAAAAAATATTTTAACTTGGATTATGATGTGATGGGGCTGATAGAAATAAAAATCGAAGATTTATCGTTCACTGTCGGTGATGCAACTCAATATTGCGCTACACAATGATCTTCATTTCGCAATTGTCTGGACTTGGTTCAGCAGATGATCGGTACTGATGCCCCCCCCCGTTTTTTTATGGTAATTAGAATAATAATAAAGTATTAAAAAATCAAGTAATAATTCTGGTATTACTCACTTTTTTTAGATGAATTTAGGTTCATCCGACTAAAGCGTACTTTGTTGTGTGAACGGCCATGATTTTGAGTTTGAAGAATTCAAGATCTCTGAAGCCAAAGGCCTGCTGTTTCATGGTTTTGATTTTGTTGTTGGTTCCTTCGAGAGGTCCGGTGGAAATGGGATAGTCATAATAGGCCAGGATGCCAGACCGGTGAGCAGCCAAGGTATGGGCGAACTTGATGAGCATGGGAATGCCCGATGACAGGGCCTGGAGGATCCAGTCATTGAGAAAGTCCTTTGCCGATTCTTTGCTTTTTTGTGACCACAGTTGCCGGAGATTTTCCTTCATGTAGTAGGCGACAGCCAGCGGCCGGTTCGTTTCCAGGGCTTTCAGGAGCCTTTGAGGTTCGTTTCTGGATGCGTTCAGGTTCTCGGAGTTTTTGAGGAGGAGCCACCGCGTGCCTTTGATGACTTGCTTTTCCAGTTGGGTGAGGTGCTCCCCATTGTCTAGACAAAAAACAAGGTTCAATAAGGTGCATTTCGGTTAGTGTATGTCTTCAAAAGGTTTTGGACAGAATCGGCGTAAAATGAAAAGATGGTTTTGTCTCCTTTATACATTGACGCAATGCTTCAAGCAAGACTCAAACCACCATTTTGCCTGCGTCGCATCAGCATGGTTTTCCTCTTGACATGGGCTCGCTTTTGCAACACCTCGCTGTCCCGGCCGTAATAAACATCAGCCGGGGTAACATTGTTAAGGGCCTCATGGTAACGACGATGGTTGTAGTACTCAACAAACAGCCCGACTTGATGCTCGAGCTCGGGCGGGCTGCAGTAGTGCTCCAGAAGCAGGATGTTCTTCATTGAACGATGATACCGTTCAATCTTTCCCTGCGTCATGGGGTGGTACGGCTTGCCCCGGGTATGGCTGATTCCTTCATCATCGAGATATTCCTTCAGGGCTTTGGATACATAGCAGGGGCCGTTGTCTGAGAGCAGCCGTGGCGGGTGCGGTTACCATGCAGGCGGTTCGTGACCGGTACCCCGGAAACGCGTTCATTGACATGGGCATCTCCATCGCCCGGAGCCATCACGAACGCTGGGACGGCCGGGGTTATCCCGACGGGCTTGCGGGAGAGGAGATTCCCCTGGCCGCCCGCATCATGGCTGTCGCCGACGTGTACGACGCCCTTCGATCCACCCGCTGCTACAAGGAGCCTGTTTCGCGCCGGGAGGCACGCAGGATCATCGAGGAGGGCAGCGGCACCCAGTTCGATCCCCGCGTCGTAACGGCCTTTCTGACACTGGAGGAAGCATTCGACGAGGTCGGCCACGGAATGGGATATCTGTGAAGAGTGGCGGGTCATGAAGCCGGTCCCCTGTCACACCTGGAAGATTTCCATGGGGCTCGAGACGTTTTTCAGCCTGAACGTGCCGTAGGGATGGAGCATGAAGCGGTCCTTGACCCGTTCCGCCGTTTCCTTCGACAGCAGGATCTTCCCATTGTCGGCCAGGGCGCCGATCCGGGCGGCGATGTTGGTCGTCGTCCCCCGGGCGGTGTACGTCCAGCGGGATCCCGTGTAGCTCTCGAACTTGGCCGCCCCGACGAAGGCGGGGCCTGAATTGATTCCCATGTTGATAACGAGAGGATGGGAAAGGCCGCTGCACATTTCCTCGATGCGGTCCGACTCGGCCCGGATGGACAGGGCCGTTTTTACCGCCTGAAGAGCGTTTCCCGTCTTGTCGTCGTCGAGGAAGATGACCATGAGGCCGTCGCCGGCCGTTTCGTTGACATCGCCATTGTTGGAATAGATGGCGTTCATGAAGGCGGAGAAGCATTTTTCGATGACCTCGTTGACTTCCGCGCTCCCAAGTTTCTCGCAGATTTTCGTATAGCCCTCGATGTCGATGAAGAGAACCGAGAGGTCCTGCTCCCGGCTCTCGGGCATCTCGCCGGTGGGAAACTGCTCGATCATGCTGAAGACCGTGGCGGGGACGAACTTGCTCAGCCGGGCCTTCACGCTTTCCAGGATCTCGACTTTCCGCATGGCCGCCTGGAGGCTGTTGAGAGCCTTCTCGAGTTCTTCGTTTTTTTTGTAGAGGTCAAGGTTGAGCTGGTTGATCTTCTCGAAGGAGCGGGCGTTCTTCAGGGCCACGACGAGATTGTTGACGAGCGTTTCCAGGAGTTCCCGGTCGTTTTCGCTGTAGGGATCCCCGGTGAGCTTCGATCCCAGACCGACGAGCCCGACCAGGTCCGTCCCAACGGCGAAGGGGACGGCGCATTCGATTTTCGAGGACAGGGGGAACTTCTCCGCGAGAAGGGCGGCGTTCTGAGCCATGCGGCCCGGGACGAGCGTCTCCAGGGCATCCCCCGTCATACGCCGGAGAGAAGCCGCGTCCTCTTCCTCAAATCCGATGGACACGAAGGGATTCACTTTCCCCGAGGGCAGACTCCTCAGGAAGGCGAAGCCTTCGAAGACGCCGAAGTTGCCCGTGGATATGAGAAGAAAATTTCTGAGGATCGTTCTGGTGTCGACACTGCCGAAGATGTCCGTGCTCACGTCGTAGAGCGTTTTCAGGTGAAAGATGCGACGGTCCAGTTCCATCTGGACCTGCTCCGCCCTTTCCAGGGATACCCTGAGCTCTTTCATCTCCTTCCGAGAATTTTTAATCATATCGCCGCTCATCAGGAATGCATGAATTTTAAAAGGTTTTTGAAGTGAAGCTTCAATTCCTGGCGGGTTTCCTTGAGCCTGGAAAGAAGGTGCTCCGCCAAGTTTGTCATGATGACACAGCCGATCTCCCTGTCCTCGTCCATGAGCTTGCGAAGGTCATACCGATCGACGGCGAGCACGGTGCCGTCTTCCTGGCAGCGGGCGGAAAGGCTGTACAGGTGAGGCTCGATGAGGGAGGACGTTCCGAAGCAGTCGCCGGGCGACCGGATGATGGATACCGGTAATTCGAGATAGCTGTCCACTAGGGTGACCAGTTCGACGATCCCCGTTTTCAGGATGAAAACCCGTTCCGCCCTGTCGTTTTCATGGTAAATCCACTGCTCCTTTGACATGACCGTTTCATGAGTGATGGCGGCGAAACGCTTCAGTTTTTCCTCGGAAAGTCCCTGGAGGAGATAGCATGTTGGGAAGTCCATGATGATGTCCCCTGTGCCGTCCTCCTTGTCCCTTTACAGGCTGTCTCCATGGAACCGGGGACCCCAGAGGCGGCTGTTTTAAGGCGAACCATGTTCAGCCGGAAGGTCTGCCCTGTCCTCCCGACATGTCCTCCAGGGCCTGCTCCCGGGTATCGTAAATCCTGGCGAACTTGGTAATGCCTACCATGGTGAAGATTTTCCTGAAATGGTTTGAAATGCCTGTAATGCCGATTGCCTGTCCTTTACGGTTGGACTGGGCGAGAAGCTGGATCAGGACCGAGATGCCGCCGCTGTTGATGTAAGTGCTCTCCTTGAATTGCAGCAGTATTTTTTCCGCGTCCCGGTCGTTTGCCTCGCTGTAGGCCTGGGCAAACGAGGGTTCCGAAGCGGCCGTGACGTCACCGATAACATCGAAAAGAATGACCCCGTCATGTTTTTCCAGCTTGATTTCATTGCCCTGTTGCATCGTCCGATCTTTGCCCCCTTGTGCCGGTGTCAGAGTCCCTGTGATTTCCTTATGTCCCTCCTTGAGGCATCTTCCCGTTCCTGCGGGATAACCGCTGTATCACCAACCTTCCGCAGGAAACAGAAACACTCTCTTCAATGAGACTTCCTGAAGACCATTCTAACGGTGTGGCGCTGTTTTTCATCGGTAACGAAGTCGACCTGGTCGACAAGATTTCGGATCATGAACACACCGAACCCCCTCATGGGCTGCCGGTTTTCTATCATTTTTTCGATGGAAGGTTCCTCCAGGACTCTGCTGATTCCCTTTCCCTGGTCAATGACGGACACCACCAGGGAATCTCCCTCACAGTTCATTCGGATGATAACCCTGGAATCGTCGAGCCCCCTGTTTCCGTGCTCCATGGCATTGAGACAGGCCTCGGCGACGGCCGTCCTGAGATCCTCGATCCGTTCCTGAATAAAGCCAAGCATCCTGGCAAGCGAAGCGGAACAGTCCATGGCCAGGCGCTCGTACCCCATCCTGCTTGGGATGATGAGTTCGATCATTTCTGTTTCCTGAACGATGGCGCTTTTAAATGCTTGATCATAATGTCATCACATTCCTGGAGAGAAAACAAGTTCTTGTATCGTTTCCCCCATGACGATCCTTTTCATCCTCTTCCTGAATCACGAAGCCTCCGTGGCATGAATCACGATCACGGTGAGATCGTCATGCTGCGGGGCGCCTTCGCAGTAAGCCGTAACGCCGTCCACGATGGCCTTCAGGCCTTCTCCGGCGGCTCGAGCTCGGGATTCCCGGACAATGTCCAGAAGACGGTCGAATCCGAATATCTCCCCTTTTTGATTCATGGCTTCCACGATGCCGTCGGTATACAGGACCAGGCTGTCTCCCGGTGAAAATGGAACGAGGGTTTCTTCATACCGAGCCTCGTCAAGAATGCCCAGGGGGAACCTGTCTCCCGCCGTCTGCAGAAGAAAAGCCTCTCCCGTCCGGGCGGAGACAAAAACCGGCTGCGTCTGTCCGGCGCTGCAAAGACGGATTGTTCTGTCATTACCGTCAAGGAGCCCGTAAAGAAGGGCGACGAACATGCCCGAGGAGACGTCCCGTTTCAGCCTCCGGTTCGCCCGGTTCATGATCTCGTTCACCGCCGGGTTTTCTTCCGAGAGCATCCGGAAAACGCTTCGGGAGGCCGCCATGACCAGGGCGCCGGAGACGCTTTTGCCAGTCACGTCGCCGATGACGATTCCCACCCGGCAGCCGTCCATCTCGACGAAATCGTAGAAATCGCCGCCCACTTCCCGGGCGGATGTGGACAGGGCGGCAAGTTCGAAGCCGGGAATTTCCGGGCAGTCGGCGGGCAGCATGCTCGTCTGCAGGTCCCGGGCGATGGTGAGTTCTTCCTCCATCCGTTCCTTCTCGATGACGTCCTCCAGGAGAAAGGCGTTTTCGATGGCCACGGCACCCTGGCTGGCCAGCGTATTGAGCAGGCTGATGTCTTCCTTCCGGTAGAACTTGCCCGATTTCTTTCTTCCCAGGGACAGAAAACCCGTGAGCCGGTCTTCGTAGATGAGCGGGACGATCAGGGCGGCGGCCAGTTGACGGAAAGTGGCCCGGCAGGCGTCTCTGTCTTTTTCAAAGAACGGGTCTTCCTCGATGTCGTAGAGGGTCACTTCTTTTTTTCTCTCGGCGATCTTCTCCACGAGCGGGTTTTCTCCGGGGAGGCTGAACCCTTCGGACCGGATATCGTCTGACCGTTGATTCTGCCGTTCCTCCGGCCGGGAAGATCCCGTTCCGGAACCGTCCGAGGATAAGCCGGGAGTTAAAAGGTTATTTTGTGTATTTTCGTTTTGCCGGTCATTTTCGCCGTCAGCTTTATCTTCCGCTCTGGACGCGACGGGATTTTTTTCCTTCGATCCCTGGAAAACCAGCCGCCGGTATTCCGACCGGTCCCTGTTCAGAAGAAGAAGGGCTCCGTGGTCGACAAACAGGGGTCCCATGGCCAGGTCCATCATCCGATGCCCGATACCGTCGAGGGTCATCAGGGAGCGCATTCCCTCGCCGATCCGCCGCACCGTCTCCTGGTAATCATACTCGAGACGGTAAAAGGTGCGGTCGATGACCCGCTGCATCCTGTTTCTTACGGGGTTGAAGAAGAAAACAATGATGAGGACGAAGACGAGAGGAAACAGGGGGGACCGGGTGACCCCGAATTTCCCGAAAAATGTGTTTGTCATGAGAACAAAGAGGCCGTAGGTTCCCGCGACGACGCCCGTCGTGAGTACATACCCATAGGTCCGCTTGATGAAGGCATCGATGTCGAATAGGTCGTGTTTGACGATGGAATAGCCCACGAACAGGGGAAAGATGATGAAAAAGGGGAAGTAGTAGCTGAAAGAAGGAACGATGTAGACATTGAGGAGGGCATTGGCGGCGAAATCCGCCAGGGGAAGCGACGCCGAAATCCCGAATCCCAGGAGGACCATGGACGCCCTCGATCGTGTGATGTCCGACGTTGACTTGAGCCACAACTGACCGCAGGAGAGGAGAAAGAAGAAAACCCCTGCCGAAAGATAAAATACTATGAGAACAATAAGATATTTTGGTTCTTCCGCCAATTTGTTGGTCATGGAAAAAAGGACAAGAGCCAGCAGGCCGGAAACAATGTAAGGGATCAACTGAATATAGGGAAATTTATGAATGAAAGCCCTTTCATCGGGAAAACTGAAGGCGAGATGAAAGAAGACGGCAGGAACGAAGCTGAAAGTAAAAATGTCCAGGGATTCCAACCATCCGGGCACGGTTTTGCCAACCACTGCCAAAAAAACGAGAAAGAGACCGAACACGATGGTGAAGAGGAAAAAAACCCAACTGACGTGCCGATGGGGCTTCATCAGGAATACAAGGATCCCGATCAGGGCATATGCGATCCCTAGGAGGAACGGAAGCCCGCCGGTCATGAAAACTTTTTTCAGGCCGATAGGCCGGCTTGTTATTGTCACAGACAGTTGCCGTTCCCCCCTTTTGACCAGATATGTGTTCGTGTCATAGGTACCCCGGTGCATGGCTGAACGGAGTCCAGTCTGGCTTCGGAACGATCGGCCGTTGACCTCCAGGACGACATCCCCGATTCGGATTCCCTGGATCAGTCCGTTTTCAGTGACACGACCCACGACATGGAATCCAGTAGCGAACCGGGGGGCAAAACCGAAATCGGGGTAAGAGATCCACCGGACAATGTTGTACAGGTACAATCCAGCCAGGGCTACAAAAACAAGGAGGACTGCCGAAAAACCGATATAAGAAATTATTGAAAGTCTTTCAGACGTACCCATCAAAATTTCCTACCGAAGACTACCGCTTTGCGTGCCGACCGAATGCGGTTTTCAAATGCCGGCAACAGGGCGGCACCCAGGACACCGAAAGAGAACCAAATGCTTATCCACGCCAGCCAGTCACCCCACCGGGTGTAAAAGGTTTCAGACCGGGCCGGGATAATCGAAGCGGTCAATGTACCCTCTACGAATGTGTCTGCTCCATCTTGATCTTTCACACGCATCACGATCCGTCCGCGGGGGTCTATGGCGCATGAGACACCTCTGTTGGCGCAGCGGATAACACAGACGCCGTTTTCCACGGCGCGGAACACGCTCATGGACAGAAACTGATACGGCGCGGCATACCGGTCGAACCAGCCGTCGTCGGCGATATTGACGATGAGTTGCGCCCCGTGGCGCACAAATTCCCTCACCAGGCCGGGAAAGATGTTTTCCCAGCAGATCGTGACCCCGAACCGGCAGTCCGGCGTCGTAAACACCGTGAACTCGGTGCCGGCTTCATATTCGGCGAATCGCGGTATGTCGATGCAGGACCACCGGATCCAGTTTTTCAGGGGGTAGTACTCGGCGAAGGGCAGAAGATGGATTTTGTCGTAGCGTTGAGGAACGGAGATTTTGCTTCCCTGGGGGGGGATCAGGAAGGCTGAATTGACATAAGGAGACTGCCCGTTGAGACGGCCCCGGGAACACTTCTGTGCCTCGGTGCTTCCGAAGAGCAGATAGGCATCCAAGTCGAACGCGATGCGCTGGACCTCTCTCAGTAGACCTTGGTGCCTGTTGATGATCCCTGGTGTGGCCGTTTCAGGCCATACAATCAGAGAGGGGTCTTCCCGGGAAGCTTCCAGGGAAAGACGGCGATATGTTCCCACGATGTCACCGGCATACCTGGGATCCCATTTTCTCTCTTGGGCGATATTCCCCTGAACGACCGCCACTTTAAACGACGTTCCCGGAAACGGTTTTTTCAGCGCGAAATGTCCGTACGCCAAGCTGAAAAACAGGATCCCGAGGAACGTACAGACCGTCGCTATCTCTATTCGTCTTGAGACAATCCTCTCTCCCTGTATTATCGCTTCAATGCCTCTTTTGCCCCTGGTGATTTTACGGCTTATCAATGCAGCAATGACGCAGTTGCTCATCATAAGGAGGAAGCTGATGCCGTGGGTTCCTGATAGGGAAGCCACTTGGATCAGTGTCAGAAAACGGTACTGGGAATGGGCCAGGATCCCCCATGGAAGGGCTAAAAATGAGAGGTTTGATCTGATGAATTCGAGGGCGACCCAGACAAAGGGGGCGATAAGAGTCATCGCAGTTGGGTCGAATCTTCTGGAAAGACAGGCATAGGCGATACCGAATAGGGCAAAATACGATCCCAGGTAGACGGCTAAAAGCGTATGGTGAAGCACTGTGTACCCGGAAAGGGAGAAGATCCACTTAAAGAGTGAGAGAAAAAAAGACGCGCCACAAAGATAAGACAAAAAAAAGGCCCTCCCGGCTTTTTTCCCCCTGAGCAGAAGGAGAAGGGGCACGAAGGCGAACCAGGCGATCCACGCCTGGTCGAAGGGCGGAAAACTGAAGGCAAGAAGAGCGCCCCCTGAGACGGCGGCGATTATTTCACCGAAGACGATCAACGGAATGTCTCCTTCTGCCTGTCGGCAAAAGCCCGGCGGCCTCTTTCCTTTGAGAGAGAGGCCGCACGCCACCTTAGAATATTATTTTGACGTCCGATGCGGGTTCCTGTCCTTTTTCCAGCCGGGAACGTTATGAAAAGACAAAAGATTTTTTATTCTCCTACGTATTCCAGGAATGTGATTTTCACCTCACAGCTCAATAAATAATGGTAAGGAATTGAAATCAGTGTATTCCAGGATCCATCGGTGTTTATTTGCATGTACACATCTGTCTTCACATCTTTTTCAAGGACTTTTACGAGTGTCACATTTTCGCCCAGATTGTACAGGTCGCATAGTTCCGTGGGAAGAGGCCATGAAGCAATGTTTACCGCCGCCGTTGCCTCAAATTCAGACAAACTAACTAGTGCAGAATCTGTAGGAGTGAGACAACTGAAGTAAGTATGTCCATCGACAACGAGATATGCATCCGCTGTTCCCATGGACTCACCCTGTTCATCGTATTTCCACGTCCACCCGACTAAGATCGTTCCATGGACTTGAGGCCCCTTGATCTTGTAGCCGTCAGGAACCCCCGGATTCAAACCTTTTGCAGAAGAGGCCAGAGGCATGCAAAGCACCAAGGCAAGCATTGCTGAAAATGCCAGAAGTCCTGTCCATCTTTTATTTTTCATTCCCAAAGCCCTCCTTTCATTTCGTGACGCTGTCACATTAATATAATTAAAATAATTACTTGTTAGGCACCCAGCTTTTTGAACACTGCCGGGGCATTTCTCCCGTGTTTCAGAAGTAAACGCTAACACTAAGACCGATGTACTCCGACTTGAATACATTATTCGAACCGGCGAATCTGTTTCGATACGAAATGGAAAGCGTCATCGGAACCGGGAATTTCTTCTCCTGGTAAAGAGGAATTGTGGAGTAGGTCAGCCCGACCTTGGCCACGTGCTCCGTGTAGTTCGTTTCATCCTCCAGGGCCTCGTAGCTGAAGCCGCCATCCCCGGAGATTCCGTCCTTCAGTTTCTGTCCGTATTTGTAAATGGCGAACCCACTCAACCCCTCGGTAAACTGGTACTGGCATTCCGCCTCTGCCTCAAAAACGTCTCCCAGGTCACGATCCACTCTTTCCTTGTTGACGGTGATCGGATGGTTGGGGTCTTCGGGCACCCGGAGCTCCTCGTGATGGGGAAGGTAAAGTTCGTAGTGCAGGGTGAGATCGAGCAGCAGATTTTTAATCCCTACATAGTCAGTGTGCAGGGAAAGAAAGGGGGCGTAAGTCCCGGACCCGAACCCGTAGTCCACAAGATTGTCGGGATCGTCCTCAACGCCCGTTGGCAGGATAACACCGGCCGTGCAGGCGAGCCGCCAGTTTTCCGTATTGAGGTATTGGTAGCGAATCCCAACCTCTATATCCGAGAGGCCGTCCTTCGACCAGGGCTCGATCTTCTTATAGCCGTATTCTCGGACGAGGAGGTCCTGAACGTCGTCGGTTGTCAACGGCTGCCCGCCGAGTGAGATTGGGATGAACGGTGCCCCGCCGAAAGGGTCTCCGGGCATTCCCAGGTAGGGGTTGGTTCCGACCGTGGCCGTTGAGCTGTCGACTCTTGCATTGACCTTGTTTTTCATCACCCAGTAAGGGATATTTATGCCGGCGGTGAGGCGGTCCGTGATGCCGTGGTAGAATTTGAATTCGAATACGTATGCCTCGTATTCAAAGGAAACGACGCTCGAACCCAGGGTGGCCGAGCCCGGGGGCATCATGAAGGCGGCCTCCATCAGGGCCAGGTCCCGGAACACGGTACTGTTCAGGTTCGCGTTGAAATCGGCGGCGATATCCTCGGTGTCTCCGTTGGGGTCGTACCGCTCGTCTATGGGAAAGTATAACTCGGAGTTCAAGTTAATAACGGAAACGCCCTTCGGAAGGACCTCCGCCGTATCCGCCCACAGGATCCCGGGAGATGCGAAACATGTTGCCAACGTTAACAAAGCGGCTAATACCCTGACATTCATTTCGAGGTCCTCCCTTCGTGATCGTAGAAGCGATTTTCCTTTTCCTTATCAAGCCGGAATTTGCCGTTAACGCCGTTTCACAGTGGAATCGGTTGACTTATTCCTCCCCCCACTCCTCGACCTTCTTTTCCTTGGACAGCTTCTTTGAAAGCTTGACCCCGACCTCGCTTTCAATGTGCTTCGTTTTTCCCTTGTGCTCGAGCTTGTATTTCACTTTCGTCGGTTTCCATTTGCTCCCCGCGTCGGTGATGGTGAACTGAAGGGCATCCAGTTCCGTTGAGACCGTTTCCGTCAGGGTTTCGTAGTCGGGTACAAATCCTTCGGGGGGGTTCACGGATACCGCCACGCCCCAGTCGCCGATGCTTTCGAAGGCAAAGGGATAGAGTTCCGAATCGGATGTCCACTCCACGTACTCGGGCTCGACGATGAAGAGCTCGGAACCGGTGATCTTCTTACTCTTCCCGGCGGCTTTCTTGTTGTTTTTGTCCGCCATGAGAATGAGGTTCACGGAGATTTCTCCCGTCCCCCAGTTGGGGTCGTCGGCAACGATGGACCGTCCCAGGTACTGGTATCCCGTGAGGCTGCTGGCGCAGGCAAGGACGAGATAGCCGCCCATCGTGACGTCCTCGAACCGGTATTCCCCGGGGATTCCTGTTTTTTCCGCCAGGGTGAAAGGGATGAGGGCGTTCGAGGCGATGGCGCCGTAGGTCTTGTAATTGACGGGGCTGATCCCCGCCGCCGCGATGGCGGATTCTTCATAGAGCCTCATCTGGAGCTGGGTGAGGGGTTTCTTCGTGACCCCGGGGTGGCTCCCCTCGCCGAAGACGTATTCCGTGGCCGTCACCACCACGTCGGAAGCGACCTCGGGAATGGCCGACGCGAGCGTCACATAGGCCGCGGCAGACTTGATCGTACCCCAGGAGCGGACCTCAAGGGGGGGCACCTTGTACTGGTCCGGGACACCGTCGCCGTTTGTGTCGATGCCTTCGCCGGCTTGGCCGGGATCGAACTCATACTGGACATAGGGCATCTCGAACCAGGCTTTGTAAGATCCCGGCTCGGTCAGCGGATAATACGTCCGCACCTCCTCGATGTCCATGTTGACGAGCCAGCCGGCTTTCAGATAATCAGCCGTCACCGCCGGAGGGGGCACCTGGGGTGTCGGTGCACCCCCCCCCGCACCGCTGACTGCCGAGGTGACGATGGGGCTGTCCGGTTCGGGGCCCTGAAAATAAAGATAGACGTGGTACCATGCTTCGGTGAAGCCCCCCTGCAGCAGCACGTCCTCGCCGCTCGTGTTTGCCAGGGTGATCCGGGCGTCGATCTTCTCGTCGGGATCGCCCAGGGTATAGCTTGTCTTGGAGAAGGTCAGCTTTGCCGAGACCGGCGACGGGCCGGTTTCGGCAAAAGCCAGGGTCGCCGCCAGGAGGAGGCACGACATCAGGATCGTCGAAAGAGCCAGAAACTTTTTTGTCTTTTTGCCCGGTCTCATCACTTACGCCCTCCTCACTCGATGTTGCTGTTATGGATTTGTATGAGGCTCTGATGGTAGGGACAGAACCTCCCGCCCCGGTCCCAGTTGGTGCTGTACTGGTACATGATGCAGTCCGGGTCGTAGCAGTGCCAGGCGTCGTCGACCAGAGAAGGATCGCCCGCCCCCATGCCCACGGCGTGGCCGAGTTCGTGGGTGATTACGTGGCTTGCGACCGCCGCCTGGTCATACTCGCAGGGCTGTTGACCGCCCAACTCGGTCGGGAGGCCTCTCTGCTGGGGCAACTCAACGTAGTCATCATTGTCGATGTTGAACGGGTTGAGCTTGGATTCGTTGCTCCAGGTCGCCATATCCGTTTCTACCCTGTCTCCGTCCAAGCGTCCTAACGTCCCGATTGTCCTCCAGTCCTCTTTTTTACCGAGTACGCCGTCATCGTCCTGGTCCTCCACTTTTTCCAGCATATCGAGCATCAAATCCGTATTATTGTCGATAAAGTAGACGTCGTCCCAATATGGCCGGTCGTTTTTCCTGTAGTTTTCGATGGAAAAGCCGAAGATGCAGGTCGGCCAGCCGTAGCGGTCATAAGCGCCGCAGCCGCTTTGTCCCAGGATGGGAATGTTCCAGTACCGGACACCGAGGCGCCTGATGTGGCCCTTGTTGGGGTCGCCGCCGGCATAACCCGCGGGATAGTTCCTGATGAGAAGGACGTCCAGGTAAGTTTCTTCGAAGGTGGTCCGATCGACGTCGGGCCAGTAAGGCCCGGTGCTCTGCGTTTGGGTGGTATGGACGTCGATATCAGAATTAGCGAAGGCGTCACACAAACCGAAAGGCAGCAACGTTATATAGAGCTGCGCCGCCTCGTCGTAGCGTTCAAAGTCCACGCCGCAGACGAAGAGGTCTTTCCGGGTAGCATTGAGCCGCTTGTGGCTCCCGTTCCACATGACGCCCCGGTATTCACAGAAGGCCGTGAGCCCGTCGCCACTGATTGTGTTATTTATGCTCTTATCCTCATCTTCCAGTGCATCGCTCAGGGTATCGCCGTCGGTGTCTTCCTTGAGGGGATTAAGTCCATGGGATTCATAGGCCTCCTCGAAAACATCAGGCAATCCGTCATCGTCGCTGTCTTTTGGGATTCTCAGTACCGCCGTGATCTGCGTTTCGTTGTAATAGGTTTTGGCCAAGACCCGCGTCCGCCCGCCGAAGTCGTGGCTTATTATGGTCATCGCCGCCGTCCCTTCACCCGAAACGACGGTGTAATCCAAAGAGGTGTCGTCCGATTCGTGATTGGTGTACTTGCCCGGGAGCTGCGAGGTCTCGGCAAGGCTGAGAGAAATAACGGCACCCGCTACATCTGTATCCCCATCATACAGGGTGGCCCCGATCGTTGCCTCCTTGCCATCCTCGGGGAGCCAGTTTTCGTACGATTCAAGGCTCGTGAAAGTGAATTCTATACGCACGGGAGATTCGCAGGCATCACCGATGCCGTTCCAGTCGCTGTCGAGCTGGTCAGGATTAGGTTCCTGCGGGCAGTTGTCGCAGGCCGTGCTCCAGCCGTCGCCGTCGGGATCGTTCTCGTTGGCCGGGTTCAAGGCGTTGTCCGGAGACGCGTCGCACTCGTTCGGGATTCCGTCGCCGTCGCGATCGGGGTCGCAGACATCGCCGACATTGTCCCCATCGAGGTCCGACTGATTTGAATTGGCCGTGCAGGGGCAGTTGTCGACATCAGCGCACAGGCCGTCGCCGTCCACGTCGTTGGCCGGGTCATGGGGGCAGGCGTCGCAGGCGTCCCCGATGCCGTCCTGGTCGGTATCCAGCTGATTAGCATTGGCAACCGTCTTGCAGTTGTCGATGTCGTCCGCCAAGCCGTCGCCGTCGGTATCAATCGTCTCTTCCGGTTCCTTGACCCCCGGCTTGTTGCCGAGGTTCTCGTCGCAGACATCCCCCGTGCCGTCGCCGTCACTGTCGAACTGGTCTGGGTTATATGTCTTCGGGCAGTTATCCACAGCATCGCACACCCCGTCGAGGTCGTAATCGATCTGCGAAAAAAGATGTTCAACGTCTTCGATATCTCTCCACCCGGTGCACGCCGCGTTCCATATTTCGGGAGCGCAGTCACAGGCATCGCCGACCCTGTCGCCGTCCGTATCCGACTGGTCGGAGTTCGAAACGGCAGGGCAGTTGTCGCAGGCGTCGCCGATGCCGTCGAGATCGGAATCCACCTGGGAGTTGTAATGAGATTCGTTGTAAATGTCCGTCCATTCTTCCGCAATGGGATTGGCTGTTCTGTCGCAGTTGTCATAGAAGTCCTTGACCCCATCATTGTCCAGGTCCATCACCTTCTCTTCTTCATCGGTGAAGCCGTCGCCGTCGGCGTCAGCGGGGAAGCTGGCCGGATCCAGGGGGTCGGTACCCTCGATCACTTCCCGGCCATCCAGGTAATAATCGCTGTCGGTGTCATAGTTTGTCGGGTCGGTGCCTTGGTTGAATTCCTCGAGATCGGTGAGCTCGTCGTTATCGTAGTCCAACGTTCCGTCGCGGGCGATATCTCCGAAGTGAAAGATTTCCCAGGCGTCGTCCATTCCGTCGCCGTCGCTGTCGGCAACCGTGCCGGTGGATGCGGAAACTTCACCGGAGAAGTCGCTGTAGACGGTGTTCTGGTTGTCTCCGTGGGGTTCCGTAACGGTGCGCAGACGGAACAGATAATCGGTATCCGGGGTCAGGCCGTCCGCGGTGAAGCTTTCCACCGTCTTGTCCGCCGTCACGGCACGCAGGGTCCATGACGTACCGTGTTTCCAGAGTTCTTCGCCGTTCGTCCCGTCATCGGCCCCGAAGTAAAGGGTGCCGCCCGCTTCGATCAAATATCGTGGGGAGCTGCTTCCGCTTCCGGTGCAGATATCCATGACCATGACCGTTCCGGCCTCGGTCCCATCGCTTTTCCAGAGTTCTTCGCCGTTTGTCCCGTCATTTGCCACGAAATAAAGGACGCCGCCCACGTCGGTCAGATATTTCGGAGAGCCGGCCTCGGTTCCCGGCCAGATGTCCTTGACCATGACCGTTCCAGCCTCGGTTCCGTCACTTTTCCAGAGTTCGGTGCCGTTTGTCCCGTCACTGGCCATGAAATAAAGGACGCCGCCCACGTTGATAAGGTTAGCTGGATTACTGTTACCCAGTGACGGGATGATTCCATCTTCCGGGTCGATGTTCTTGACCATGACCGTTCCGGCTTCCGAACCGTCACTTTTCCAGAGCTCGACACCGTTCGTCCCGTCGTTGGCCGAAAAGTAGAGGAAACCGCCCATTGCGGTCATGTATCGTATAAGGCTCCCGCCTCCGGGTCGGATGTCTTTGACCAAAACCGTTCCGGCTTCGGTGCCGTTGCTTTTCCAGAGCTCATCGCCGTTGGTCCCGTCATTGACCCTGAAGTACAGGATGCCGCCCATTTCGGTCAAATATTCCGGATCACCGCCATCAAACCCCGGATAGATATCTTTAACCATGACCGTTCCGGCTTCCGAACCGTCGCTTTTCCAGAGTTCCCAACCGTTTGTTCCGTCATCGGCCGAGAAGTACAGGATGCCGCCCATTTCGGTCAAATATTCCGGATCACCGCCATCAAACCCCGGATAGATATCTTTAACCATGACCGTTCCGGCTTCCGAACCGTCGCTTTTCCAGAGTTCGATACCATGCGTCCCGTCATCGGCCCTGAAGAACAGGATATCACCTGCGGCGGTCATGAATTCTGGATATCCGTATCCGGCTCCCGGCCAGATGTCCTTGACCAAGACCGTTCCGGCGTCGGTTCCGTCACTTTTCCAGAGTTCTGAACCGTTTGTTCCGTCACCCGCATTAAAGAACAGAACACCGCCCATGCTGGCCAGGTAGTCTGGAGAGCTGCCTCCTGCTCCCGGCCAAACATCTTTGACCATGGCAGTTCCGGCTTCTGTACCGTCACTTTTCCATAGTTCGTTGCCATTCATCCCGTTATCGGCGGCAAAGAACAGAACGCTGCCCGCGTTGGTCAAGTTTGACATGTAACCAACAGACAATGGATTTTCAGACCCTGGATATGACGGAATGCTGCCGGATGTTCCCGGGAAGATGTCTTCAACCATCTCCGTGACGTCCGGGATGCCCTGCCATACCTCGTAGCCGCCTGTGTCTCCTGTGTAGGGGATCGCGGTCCAGCTGAGATCCACCGAGTCTGTGGTTGTCGCACCGACAGTGACGCCGGACGGCGCTATGGTCTGGGTGCTTTCCCAGTCACCGCCGGCTTGTTTGCCGATCAAGAAAGTGCGCAAAGCATCGCTGTCCGTGTAAAGGGCATTCCAGCGGAAATCGTTGCTGTAATCTGTCAAGGATATCAGTGATTGCAATTCTGTAGGGATTGATCCTGAAAGCATGTTATTTTGAATAAAGAGCCTGTTAAGGGAGGTAAGCTTACCCAGTTCCGGTGGGATGGGACCGGACAGCTGATTTTCGGACAGAGAAAGAGTTGTAAGATTTGTACAGCTGCCGAGTTCCGGTGGGATGGGACCGGACAGCTGATTACTGGACAGATAAAGATCCGTTAGATTGGCAAGGCTTCCCAGTTCCGGCGGGATGGGACCGGA
>Ga0209200_1000614_pt1 | contig 39770 bp, 26 predicted proteins | sample AD_UKC033_MetaG_FD_184406 | JGI IMG/M metagenome (GOLD analysis project Ga0209200, IMG submission 184406) | Active sludge microbial communities of municipal wastewater-treating anaerobic digesters from USA - AD_UKC033_MetaG (SPAdes) (version 2) | ecosystem: Engineered > Bioreactor > Anaerobic >... | reverse complement strand
GCATCGGCCGCGTCGCATCGCACAATGGCCTGGCCTGGGAAAGCGAGACCGTCGCCAGCTCGGAACAGATTCTGGAGCGCCTCCACCCCGACACCACCATCGTGGCCATCGACGAAGTTCAGTTTTTCGACGAGGGGATCGCCGAGGTGTGCAACCAGTTGGCCCGGCGCGGCCTGCGGGTGATCTGCGCCGGCCTGGACCTGGACTTCCGCGGCGAGCCCTTCGGCCCCATGCCGCGGCTGATGGCCCAGGCTGAGCTGCTGGACAAGCTGCACGCCATCTGCGTGGTCTGCGGCGCGCCGGCCAGCCGCACCCAGCGGCTGATCGATGGCCAGCCTGCGCGCTTCGACGACCCGGTGATCGTCATCGGCGCGGCCGAGAAATACGAAGCGCGCTGCCGCGATTGCCACCAAGCCGCGCTGATGCGTGACTCCTGAACGGCCTCCGGCCTCCCTGTTCCGGGTTACGAGTTACGGGTTACGACTCACCCCGCCCCCAACGGCTTAAGCTGCTCCAGCACCCCCTGCAAATCTGGGGGCAGCGGGGATTCGACCTCGATGCGCTGGCCGGTGCTGGGCTGGGTGAAGGCCAGGCGATGGGCGTGCAGGAACTGGCGCGGGCAGGGGATGCGCTGTTTGCGCCGGCCATAGATGCGATCTCCCACCACGGGGTGTTTGATGAAGGCCAGGTGCACGCGAATCTGATGCGTGCGCCCGGTCAGCAGGTCCACCTCCAGCAGGCTGAACTCATGGCGCTGCTGGCTCATGCCCGACAGATAGCGTTCCACGACGCGAAACGCGCTGGCGGCCCTGCGGCCGCCGCGATTCTCCGACAACACCGCCATGCGCTGCCGAAAGGCCGGGTCGCGGGCGATGGGCGCTTCGATGCGGCCCTCCGGCGCGTCGGGCGTCCCCTCAACCAGGGCCAGATAGGTCTTCTCCACCCGCCGCGTCTTGAACTGGCGCTGGAGCCGGGCGAAGGCGGCGTCGTTGCGGGCCACCAGCAGCAGGCCGGAGGTCTCCCGATCCAGGCGATGGACGATGCCGGCGCGCAGGGTGGTCGGGGCCTGCACAGTTGCCAACTCTTTGGAGGAGTTGGCGACTTTTTTCGGCGCGCCCACCAGGGCCAGGCCCGGCTCCAGCCCCAGCAGCGCGTTGACCAGCGTACCGCTCAGGTGGCCGGGCGCGGGGTGTACCACCATGCCGGCCGGCTTGTCGATCACCAGCACGTCGTCGTCCTGGTAGACCACCGTCAGCGCGACCTGTTCCGGCTCGATCTGCGTCTCGATGCGCGGCGGGCGCAGCAGATCCACCGCGTCGCCGGCCGCCAGCTTCTGGCTGGCCTTGACCGGCCGGCCGTTGACTGTCACGCGCGCTTCCTTGATCCAGCGCTGGATCTCGACGCGCGAGGCGTCGCCGAGCTGCCCAGTCAGGTAGCGATCGAGCCGCTCGCCGCGCAGCTCCGGGGCCACAGAAAATGTCAATTGCTGCTCGTTGGATGTTGACAACGGTCGATCCTCAAAAAGAAAGCCAGGCCGCGCCTGGCTATGGTGGGGTGTCACGGTTTCCCGGGCTGCGCGGTCACGCGCTGGGTGGGTCTTCGGCGGCCACCGGCGCGGCCTGCGGCTCTTTGTAGGTCAGCAGGAAGAGGGCCAGGAGAATGACGCCTGAGACGACGGCGATGTCGGCCACGTTGAAGGCGGGCCACGGCCGGTTGATCAGCGGCAGGTTGTGGAAATAGAGAAAGTCGGTGACATGCCCCAGGCGCACCCGGTCGATCATGTTGCCCAGCGCGCCGCCCAGTTGCAGGCCGATGGCGATCTGCACCAGCAGCCTGTCGTGCGGCAGATAACGGGCGTAGATCACCACCGAGGCCAGCACCACCAGGGCGATGGCCACGAAGAGGACATTCTGATCGCGCAACAGGCCAAAGGCCGCGCCCGTGTTGGTGAAATGGGTGATGGAAAAGAAATCGCCAAGCGCCGCCAGCGGGGTGAAGGACTCGTACAGCGGCACGTTGCGCTCGATCCAGCGCTTGGAGAGCTGATCGAGCAGCACCACGCCCGCGGCCACGCCGACAATCACCCAGCCGGAACCGATGCGTTTTGTCATGTCAGAGGTCCAGGGGACGGGCTCGGTCGGAGACCGGCCCGAGCGGTGGGAGTGCTTGCGGGGCTCGGTCGGAGACCGGCATGAGCGGTTTGAGGGTTAGCGCTTGGACCCATTGCCGCGCGGCGCGTCTTCGATGAGCTGCTGACAACGAATGCAGAGCGCCGCCTGGGGCATCGCCTTGAGACGGGCAAAATCGATCTCGTCGCCGCAGCGCTCACAGGCGCCATACTCGCCCCGATCCATGCGGGCCAAGGCCGCCTCGACCTGGCTGAGCAAGACCTGTTCGTTGCGGTGCAAGGCCAGGCTCGCCGTCTGGTCGAAGGTTTCGGTGCCGTCGTCGGCCATGTGGTTGCCCAGGCCAGGTTTTTTCTGTCGCGCCAACACCTCGAAATGGCTGATGGTATCCAGCAGTTCCCGCCGCTCTGCTTCCAACATCTTTCTCAATCGTTGATCATCTTTGGTCATGGCCTGATCCTCATGGTTCGTAGTTGCGCCGGGAGACAGATGGCCAGCAAGGGCCACAGGCTGTCTGCCGACAGGGCGCAAGGACACCTCCTTTGCTTGGATGTAGAGACTGGACAAGTGCACGTCGCAGGCGATCGATGATGCGGCTATTGTAGCGCAAATCGGCGAATACGCAAGCCGCCGCCCTCCGGCGCTGCGCCGCCGCGCTGGCCGGTCGGCGATTGGGGCGTCATCCCCAACGGACCGGCCAACGCGGCGGCATCCTTGCAGCCCGGCGCGCGCGCTGGCCGCTATCCGCCGGCGCGCCGGACGGCCATGGTCACGCCGGCGCCGTCGAGATCGACCGTGGCCACGTAGGCGCCGGCAGCCGGCCCGGCCGCGTCCAGGCTCAGGCTGAGGGTCTCCTGGCGGATGGCGGCGGCGTGCAGTTCGATGGCCTCGGCCAGCCCGGCATCTTCCGTCTGATAGGTGGTGTGAATGCGGTCGCTGACCTCGAAGCCGGCGTCCTTGCGCATCTGCTGGATGGTGCGCACCACCTCGCGCGCCAGCCCTTCGGCCTTGAGCGCCGGCGTGATCACCGTGTTCAGGGCGACGACGATGCCGCGCTGCGGGTCGTTGGTGACCTGCAGGCCCGGCCGCGGCTCGGCCTGCACCAACAGGTCTTCAGGCCCCAGCGCCACCGGCTGGCCGTTGACCGTCAGCGCCACCGGCTGGCCGGCCGCCACGGCCGCGGCCACGGCGTAGGGATCGGCCGCGCTCAAGGCCTGGCGCACGGCCGGGAACTCCTTGCCGAAGCGGGGCCCCAGCGTCTTGTTGACGGGCAGGATGCGATATTGCACCAGCTCAGCCTCGCCGCCGGCCAGCTCGACGCGCTTGACGTTCAACTCGTCGGCGATGACGTCGGCGAAGCGGGCGAGGCTTTGCGCTTTGCCGGCCGCCACCACCTGGATGTCAGCCAGCGGCTGGCGCACCTTGATCTCGGCCGCCACCCGGTCGGCATGGCCCAAGCTGACCACCGCCCGCGCCAGGTCCATGTCAGCCAGCAACTGCTCGTCGATCAGGCTGCGATCTGCCGTCGGCCAGCCGGTGTGATGGACGCTGACGGGCGCACCGTCAGGACTGTCAGTCCTTCCGGGGACTGACAGTCCTTCCAGTCCTTCAACCACCAGATTCTGGTAGATCGTCTCCGAAACGAAGGGCATCATCGGCGCCAGCAGGCGGGCGAAGGTGACCAACACGTAGTAGAGCGTGTCCAGCGCGGCCGGGTCGCCCTCCCAGAAGCGACGCCGGTTGCGCCGCACGTACCAGTTGCTCAGGTCGTCCAGAAACGCCTCGCACGCCACGGTCGCGCTCTCCGAATCGTAGTCCGTCAGCCGTTGCGTCACCAGCTCGATCAGTTGCTGCATACGGGCGACGATCCAGCGGTCGAGGAAGTGGTCCGATGACTGGACGTCAGGATCGGCGCTGTGCGGCGGCGCGCTCCACGTGGCACGCTCCACGCTCCAGGCCGGCGCCAGGTTGGCATAGGTCACGAAGAAGCTGTAGACGTTCCAGAGTGGAATGTGGAAGCGGCGGCGGGTCTCGTCGGCGCGGTGGAAGCCGAAAAGCAGGTTCTGCTCCGGCTTGTGGTGCAGGAACATCCAGCGCATGACATCGACGCCGATGCGCTCGGCGCCGTCGTGGAAGTCAAGCATGTTGCCCCAGCTCTTGTGCATGGCGCGGCCATCCTCGCCCAGCAGCGTGGCGTAGCTGAAGTTGGTCAGGAAGGGGGGCCGGCGCTCCAGCACGGTGCCCATGGCCAGCACGCTGTAGAACCAGTTGCGGAACTGGCCGGGGAAGCTCTCGCTGATCAGGTCGGCCGGGAACCATTTCTCCCAGTAGGCCCGGTCGTTGCGATAGCTCAGGGTGCTGAAGGTGACGATGCCCGCGTCCAGCCAGGGATTGCCCACGTCGGCGATGCGGCTGGCCCGGCCGCCGCACTGCGGGCAGGCGATCTTGACCGCGTCCACATAGGGCCGGTGCGGCGTGTGGCCCTCGAAACGCTCCCAGCCCTCCACGGCCAGCTCCTTCAGCTCATGCTCCGAGCCGACCAGATGGAAATGGCGGCAGGCGGGGTCCTCGCACACCCAGATGGGCAGCGCCAGGCCCCAATAGCGCTTCTTGCTGATCATCCAGTCGTGCATGTTGCGCAGCCAATCCAGCTCGCGCTCACGGCCGAACGACGGGATCCAGCGGATCTGATCGACCACCTCCATGATCTGGTAGCGCAGGCTGCGATCGACCTCCTCGGCGGTCAGCTCCTCCCGCGGCTTGTCGTAGACCTCGCCCATGCTGATGAACCACTCGTCCACCAGGCGGAAGATCAGCTCGGTCTTGCAGCGCCAGCAGACGGGGTAGCGGTGGGTGTACTCCTCCAGCCGGTAGAGAAGCGCCTTGTCTTGCAGGCTCCCGAAGATCGACGCGGCCACGTCATGCACGTTCTGGCCGGTCAGCCAGGCGAAGCCCTCCAGGTAGATGCCGGCCTCGTCCAGCGGCGCGATCACCGGCAGGCCGTACTGCTTGCTGAGCTGGAAGTCCTCGGCGCCGCAGCCGGGCGCGATGTGGACGATGCCGGCGCCCTCCTCCTCGCCGACCTCCTTCCAGGCGATGACCGTGTGGCTGTAGCCGGCCTTCTGGAACACAGCCTGCACGGTCGGCAGCTCGTCGAAGGGGCCGGCGTAGGCCCAGCCCAGCAGCTCCGCGCCTTTGAGCTCGGCCAGCAGGGTGTAGCGACCGGCCAGCGCGCGCTTGGCTGCGCCCTTGGCCAGATAATAGACCCAGCCGTCCTGCTGCACCTTGATGTAGTCCAGCTCCGGCCCCACGGCCGCGGCCACGTTGCTGGTCAGCGTCCAGGGGGTGGTGGTCCAGACCAGCAGCGCCTCGGGCAGGCCGGTCTCGGCGTCCAGCCGTTGCTGGCCGGCTTCGTCCAGCAGCGGGAAGCGCAGGTAGACCGAGGTGTGGGTCAGCTCCTCGTAGCCGTCGGTGACGATCTCATGCTGGCTAATGCCGGTGCCGCAGCGGTCGCACCAGGGCATGACGTCGGTGCCCTCGTAGAGCCAGCCCTTTTCCCAGCACTTCTTGAGGAAGCGCCAGATCAGGTAGTTGTTCTCGTTGGAGAAGGTGAAGTAGGAGCCGCCCAGCTCAGGCAGTCCCAGCCGGCCGACGATCTGCTCCACGCTGTCGGTGACCGGACCCTGCGGGCCCTCCACGGTGATCACCTGGCTGGGGTCTTCCTCCAGCTTGTCGCGCAGCCAGCGAAGCTGGGCGGGGTCGTTCCAGTCCATCCAGTAGCCCAGGCGGATCGACTGCTCGGTCTGGATGGCGGCGAAGTTGAGCACCCGCTGTTTGCAGGTGTTGACGAAGTCGGCCAATCCCATGCGCTCGATGTCGCGCTTGGAGGTGAAGCCCTTTTCCTTCTCCACCAGCACCTCGACCCACAGGCCCTGGCAGTCGAAGCCGTTCTGGTAGCGCTCATCGAAGCCCTGCATGGCGTAGAAGCGCTGGTAGAGGTCCTTGTAGGTGCGGCCCCAGGCGTGGTGGACGCCCATCGGCCCATTGGCGGTGATGGGGCCATCGACAAAGGACCAGCGCTTGTTGCCCTTGTTCATGGCCCACAGGGTGCGAAAGGCGTCGGTCCTGGCCCAGAGATCCAACACATCGTGTTCCTGGGCGACGAAGTCGGGTTTGGAAGATACGGGATGGAACATGTGATACCTTCTGTAGAATGAAGTATTGCTGTGAAACGTACTGCGTAACGAGTAATGCGTAAGGTGTCGCTGAGCTGGCTCACGATGTCGTCCAACGTCAGATTGAGCGCTGCCGCGATGGCGCTCAGCATTTCCGGGCTGCCGGTGCGTTTGCCGATGCGATTTGAGACAGGTAAGGCGTGCTGATGCCAGCGGCATCGGCTAACTGCTGCTGCGCCAGCCGGCAACATTTCTGGTCTCCAAACAAAAACTCTCATCCTACATGAGGACGAGAGTCGTTGAAGATCCCGCGGTGCCACCTCGGTTGGCGCTATCTGCCAGATGACAGACAGCCGCCCACTCAGTGGGATGCCATCACATCCCCGTGGCAGTAACGGGCCACGACCCGGCGGCGCTTAGTGGGTGAACGGTGATCGGTGAACCGTAATCGGTCATCGGCCCCTGGGGCGTCGATTACCGATCACTGATTACCGTTGACCGTTGACCGTTCAGCTCGCGGCTCCGGAGGGATTTTCGGCCTGCTGTCCTGGCCCGGCTTGCACCGTCCCGGGCTCGCTGTGCAGGGGATGGCCGGCCTACTCGTCTCCATCAACGCCTGTGGGTGTTCGGTTGTGCGGGGGAATGTAGCATAGGTTGGGGTGGTTGTCAATTGAGCGGCACAGCCGCCTGCGATTCCTGAACAGATGGCTGCCCAACCGGAGGCGAGCCCTCCGGCAGGTCAGCGCGCCCGCCTCACATGTGCCCCTCAAACAGCAACAACTGCTGCGCCCCCTCCTCGAAGGGCGCATCGACCAGGTAAGCCGCGGCCTGCACGCGCTGGCCCAGGCGCGCGGCCAGCTTCAGCAGATCGATGCGGCGCAGCGTGTCGATGGTGATGGCCCGCTTCGAGTCGAAAAAGATCAGCGAGCGCAGGAAGCGCTGGGCAACCTCGCTGTTGAGCAGGTGGGCGAAGAACTCGGCTTCGTCACGCGACTCACAGGGAAAGAAGTAGCAGGTGTCGTCCACCACCACCGGCCTTTCGTCAAGGCTGCCAATGGCCTGGAAACGCAACTCCTGGTACAACGCCGAAACGGCCACTTTCCACGGTGAGAAGGTGTAGGGACCGACCCCAAAGACGGCGAAGCGCGCCCGGTTGGCGTAGATCGAGCTGCCGCGCGCGTCGAAGGCAGCGCCATGCACGTGCAAATAGTCCCAGGTCGCCGGCGCCAGGGTCTTGATGGCGCCCGTGTCGTCCGAGACCCGGCTCTGGGTCAGCAGCACATAGCGCCGCGGCGCAAGCCGGCCGTTGGCCAGATCGGACGACTTCAGCAGCGGGTAGACGAAGTCCGGTTCCAGCGACCAGGTTTCGCCCAGGCCATTGCGATAGCCGCCGGCCACCGGCTCCAGCTCCATGATGCGCGCCGCGTCATGCTTCACACCTGACCGCCAGCGCCGATATTCCACGCCGTCCAGATCCTGGAGTTCGAGATAGGCTGTCACGTCCGACACCAGCTCGCCGCTCGCCATGCCCATGGTCTGGAGCGGCTGTGCGAAGCTCAGATCCTGATAGATGGTTGCGCGCTGGTCTCCGTTCGGAACGCCGGTGTGTGTCAGCAGCAAACACGCATCGACAGACACACCGAAATGTCGGGCGGCGTCGATCAGGTGGAGAGAGGAGCAATCCACGCCGAAGTCATTGTGCCAGGCATGGCGCAGCACCTTGCGCGCCGTGGCGGTCTTGCACAGCATGGCCAACGTGGCGGGCCGGCCGCGCAGGCTCTCCAGCAGGCGGATCAGCATCCATTCGGAAATGTCAAAGTTGGCCTTGCCTGTCTTGGCTGCAAAGCCGTTGTGGCCCTGGAAATTGGACTTGGCCGGCAGGTTGTCGCCTCCCAACGCGCCCAGCGCGGCGTTGGTGACCCAAGGCAGATTGCCGATGACCAGCACCCTGGCCGGAAGCTGGGCAAAAAAGCTCCTCCAGTCCATCTCATAGAAGTCCTGATGCTGGATCTGCGCCGCTACTCCGGCGTTGCGAATGGCATCCTGGCACGCTGCGACATGGCGCGGGTTGAGCTCGAAGCCAAAACAACTGGCGGCAGTCCCCAAGCGCTGGCCGATAGCCAACAGAAAGCTGCCCACTCCGCACGTTGGCTCGACCACCGCAGTGAAGCTCGCATCGCCGACCAGGACGAGGTCGACCACCTCACGTGCGAGCTCGATGGGTGTCTGAAAATCGCCGAAAATCGCTCTGGCCTGCTTGCTCATCGCCTTGGTGACCCGTTACAAAAGTCGGTGAACGCCGTCGACCTGGCCTGCGTGCTCGATCACGCGGCGGTACTGAAGTCGCCATTGCAGCGCGTTGGAGATGGTCAGCAAGCCGACCTGCGGCGGCGTCGCCAAAATCTCTTCAGCCAGGTCCTGCGCCGTGATCTCATCCACGGGTAGGAAACGCTCGTGCAGATAAGCGATGATATCATCCATGTTGCCAGCGTTGTCGATAATCCTGCGCAAACCGGTAGTCGTCTGAAAATCAGCCGTGCGAGCGCTGTCGACGAAGATCGTATGGGTGATGGTCAATTGGCCTGTCCTGGCGGACGGGTCGTCGGTCTTGTCGTATACGAAGACCAGCAACGAGTAGCCCAGGCCGTAGATCTTCTGTCTCGCAGAGCGAAACGGGCATGAAGACTGTGGCTGGCGCAGGCTGGTCACCTTCATGTCGACGCCGAGTTCCGGAAAATCGATACCCCTGGCGGACGATCCCTCGTCAAAGGTGAAACTGGTCTGGAGATAGCGACGAAACTTGTGCTCGAAGTAAGTCCCGATGGCTTTACCGTCGGTCACTCCAAACAGCAAAGCCTCATGATGCGATGATTCGCGTCTGGCGAAATCCCGCGCCTCGCGCTTCAGATCGTCCAAGGTGAGAATGGGTAACAAAGTATTCTCCATGTCGTGGTAACCGTTGCTCTGTCAGCAAGGAATCTGTCATCCGGCTCAGTTTCAACCAAGAATGCTGGCGCAGGTCAATATCGGCATGAGATCGTTTGAGGTTGCCACAGCCTGTATTTTATCATCCACACGGTGCGCGGTCAAAATGGTTGACTCAAACTGCCCTCCCATATCGCTTCTTAATGAAAAGTCATGCCTCCCTGCTCATCGAGCAACAATTGCTGCGCCCCCTCCTCGAACGGCGCATCCACCAGGCAGGCCGCGGCCCGTTGGCGCAGCAGCGACTGGCTGATGGCTGCGGCATCCAGCCCACCGGCGCCGAGAAAAGCGACGAAGCGCCGGCCACGCTGGAGCGGGGCGACGTGTTACTGGGAAAGGCCTCGACACCTGTACTCCATAGTTCGCAACATACCCTCACCGCGGCTCAACCCACCGCCACACCGCCACTGACTTCCACAAACGGAGATCTCTCCTGCGCATTTCGTCCTCCACAACCGCGCCCCAATTGGAGTACGGCCGCGGCGGCTGGTACTTGCCACATGCGGGGTCGTACTTCCCCTCGACGCCAGTAACTACTGCCATGGAGTTCGTCGCGGCGGCCTTGACGCCATCGTCCGTGGCGCGAGAGCCGGCAAAGAAGTCGTTGCCCGGCCAGGAGACGTGGTCCCAGGCGACGATGCTGTACAGGGTGCAGCCGGAAAAGTCGTCGCCGTTCTCGGCATAGGTCACCGGGTGGCATAGCTGGGACTTCGACTGATTGCCAGGGACTCTCAGCGGACGGGTCATGAACGATATGCCGTGGATTTCGCTGCGAGAATTCTCGCACTCGCTGTACGGGTCAAAGTAGACGGCCTTGATGTTCGGAAAGGAACGGCCGGTCTCGGTCAAAATCCTCTGCAGAACATCCTGCAGCCGCGCGCCCAGTTGACCGTAGAAGGGACCGGCAAACTGCCCGCAGCCGAGCCCCGGCACGGTGACGATGGCCGCCCGCGGTTCGCGCGCGTGGTCGCTGATATAGCGGAAAACGGGTAGCAGCCTGCGCCGATACAAGCTGTAGTACCCCTCGGGCGAGAACTGACCATCGTGCGCAACTGCCTCATTCCAGTCCGCCGGTGGATTCCCCCGCCCATTGCGCAGGAGTGCACCGGGCGTGTATACCAGCATCCCAGAAATGGGAGGTACGTGAGGCGTTGGGGTACGGTGGTTGCCATCATCGAAGATGGTCACCGGCACGGCAACCGAGATATCACCCAGCAACCCGAGTTCGGCAAGGGCCCAGTCGGAGCCGTCTCCTGCCACCGCACTCTCGGCGAAGATCTGAGGCCGTTTGGTGTCAAAGAGAGCGGCCAGCAAGCCCAGTTCCGTCAACGCTTGAAGATCCGCGCCTTGAAGGTGGTGACGAAGAAGGGCTCCCGGCTGCAACCGGCCCTCACGCAGGCCATTCAAGTAGTCGGCCGCACGGGCCATGGTGTCTTCGGGAACAATGATCGAGTAATGCGATCTGCTGTCTGGTATTCGCATCGCCAACGGGGCACCTTCTTTCGCCGAACTAGTGATTCGCGGGAATGCCGGTCATCTGTTTTTGCCAAATGAAAACGCTGTTGAAATGTGGGAAACCCGGAGGGCCGCCGGAGGCGCCAGAGGCGTCCACATTTCAACAGCCACTGCTGCTACTACCACGATAGCGGAAAACGTTATGTCTATCACCTTATCATCGTCGACTCGTGGTCTTGACAAAAGGGTCAACCATAGCCTACCGGTCAGCCTTCACCCAGATGTTAGCTGGCTTTTACCCCATTCATGACTCGTTCTGGGTTGAGCCTTTTTGATAACGTTCTATTCGTTGCTTGATTTCAGCAACAATATTCTTTACTTCAGCCATATCGCTATCGTTCAAATGGCGAGATAGCTCTTTTTGTATATCTTTCACTTCCACATGATAATCATGTAAGAGGGTGGCTATATCGTTTTCGTAGATACCCACACGCGAAAAACTACCTTGCCGATACAACGATGGAAGTGCATACAGTTTCAGCAATAATAATCCTTCAACGGTTGCGGTTGGGATATCTTGTTCTTGAAAATGCCGCACGGTGGTGTATTTTTGCCTGACCTTATCAAAAAGCGGATTTTCAGTCAGTAAAACATCGATCTGCAATCCTTCATATTCCCCCCTGGCAAAATACATATCCTGGCTGATTACCTTGATCTCTGGAAGTCTTTCCAACGATGAAACGGCCATAATCAGATCGATATCTTGTGTGTTTCGACCTTCAACATAAGTTAGTAAAGCTACTCCGCCTACGAGAACGTAGTCGGTTTTTCTTTGTTTGAGAAGGTCGAACAAACGATTGATGGTTTGGGGTAGGGAATCAATATTCATCGGACTCACAGACCAATTCTTGAAGTCGAAAACAACTGCGTTTTGAATTACTTTGCCAATATCCACTGGCGTTTGTACTGTATCCATAGGCGTGTGATGAGTTTAGCACATATTGGCTTGCAAGTCATTGCTCTTTTCAGCAGTTGGTATCCCCACTTGATTACTCGACAAACATCTGATGGGCCAGCTAACTAGTGATTCACGGGAATGCCGGTCGTCTGATTCCGCTGCGCCTCAATTCCGCTTTTTGTCCTTCTGGAGGTGGATATGCGGATTGTGTAAGCCTCAAAGCCGTTTAGCGGTCTTCGTCGCTGCCATCTTACCACAGTCCCCGCTCCCGCGCCAACCGAAAAATGGGCACAGAACCTCGTCCCAAGATGCTGCTCCAACAGGTGGATGACGTCATCCGCACGCGCCGGAACTCCGTGGCCCCAAAGCCGTCAAGAGTCCCGTGAACAGCGACACCTGTCACATCCCTTCCTCGAACGGCCCGTCCACCAGGCAGGCCGCGGCCCGTTGGCGCAGCAGCGGCTGGCTGATGGCTGCGGGATCCAGCCCACCGGCGCCGAGAAAGGCGACGAAGCGCCGGCCACGCTGGAGCGGGGCGACGTGCTACTGGAAATGGTCCGTCCCGAAGTCTCAGGTCTCCCCGTGTTCGACATCTGTGGGCACCCCGCTCACGAGTTGTAAGTTACGCTGCCACGAACGCATCCGCACTCATGTATACCCAGGGGCGCGTGCGCTGCGCAAAAAATGCTTGAGATGACCGCCGAGTCCCCAGCGTCAGGTGTGCGCTTTGCCAGCCCGTTCTTGATTTTGACGACTCATCTTTGGTTTACACTGACACCGAATATGGGCGAATTGACTCCAACATTTTGTTCTCGTCTTGTTGAGCGAGGTAGAGGTCCCAGCGCAACTGCAAATTCATCCAAAAATCAGGCGACAAATCAAAAAACTTTGCCAACCGCAAAGCGGTACTCGGTGTGATACCCCTGCGCCCATTTACAATCTCATTGATACGCTGATATGGAACGTGAATATGATCTGCCAAAGCTCTCTGGCTGATTCCCATGGGGTCCAAAAACTCTTCCAAAAGCATTTCGCCGGGATGAGTAGGTGTGCGGTTGGTAGGAACGCGAACCATAATATCAACTCCTGCCTTTCTGGCTAGTGATAATCTACAATCTCAACTTGGTCTGGACCTAAGTTAGTCCACACAAAGCAAATACGATACTGGTCGTTGATACGGATACTGTACTGACCTTTTCTGTCACCTGATAACTCATGGTTCGGTCATTTTACGAGGTTGTTTCGAGAATTTGGGCGGATATCGTCGTTATCGTAAACTTGCAAGTGTGTTCAAACCATCTGCCGACCGACTCGCAAGCCCGAAACCGTGCCATTGCTGACGTGGCCGGATGGACGACTAGGGCCGCCGGCTGTATATAGTTGCTCTTGACTAAAGGAGTACTAAATACGGGATGGCCTGAATTTGAGAAAACGCTCAAAAAATGACCGAACCATCAGTGATAAGGCTTCAAGTTTGTTGTTTGGCGGAATTCTCAACTCATGCAATGCAGTGACGGAATCTAATTGATCTAATTTTCTGGCGACAACTTTCCAAATTGAGGAAGGGCATAGTTTCCTTGCCTCTTTGGTGTTTTTGCCGTTGAAAATGTCTTCCACTCCCGTGTCTTTGAACGACTTTATCATGTCGCTATGATAGCATGATATTCATGCTATTTCAAGTCCCAAAATTTTCACGAACAGCTACCCCTGTCACATCCCTACCTCGCACGGCGCATCCACCAGGCAGGCCGCGGCCCGTTGGCGCAGCAGCGGCTGGCTGATGGCTGCGCAGTCCAGCCCACCGGCGCCGAGAAAGGCCACGAAACGCGCCAGCCCGCGCGCCCAGGCCTCGGCAAACGCCTCGTCTTTGCCCAGCGCCTCATCCTCCAGCCAGAAGCCCAGGATGACAAAGGTGTTCGTCGTCCGGTCCAGCCGGCTGTCGAAGCGCGCCACCAGGCGGTCGCCCCAGAGAACCGGCAGGGTGTAGTAGCCGAACTTGCGCTGCGGCTGGGGTTTGTACACCTCCCAGACATAGTCGAAGCCGAACAACACCTTGGCCCGCCCGCGCGCGCTGACGTGATCCAGCGGCGCGAGGAAGAGAACCTCCGCGGTCGTTTCGCCGGCCAGCGGCGCCCACTCCGGCGGCGTGCGCCCGGCGCTCACCTGTTGCAGGGCGCCGACGTCGCTGCTCAGCGCGTAGTGCGGCGCCTTCCAGCCCTCCACCCGCACCTCGACGATCTCGCCATCGGCCAGCAGCGCCGCGACGATCTGCCCGGCGCGGTCCAGCGGCGCGCCGCGGTGAAAGATGTCGCTGGAGCGCGCCAGCCGCGACAGACCGGAGAAGCTGATGTCCTTCTTGATCAGGAAGCGGTCAGCCTGCTCCGGGTCGCTGGGGGCCAAGAGGTGCGCCGGCGCCACCGCTTCGGCCAAGGCGTAGACGCGCTCGAAGTTCGCGCGGTGGTGCGTCATCACCTCGCCGGTCAGCCAGAGATAGTAGAGGGCCAGCGCGCTGTCCTTGCGCCCGCGATAGCTGTGCGTCCGGGTGCGCGTCTCCATCTTGAAATCGCGGTTGCTCACGACGCCGCGCGCCTGCAAGGCCGCCCGCATCTCGACGATGGCGTCGGCGTGTTCATGGGCGATGCTGCGCAGGCGGGCGTTGTGGTCCCGCTCCCGCTCCATGACCACGCGCCAGTGGGGCAGCTCCTCCATGGGCCGCGCGGCCAGCCAGCCTCCCCAGTCGAAGAACTGGCGCTGCTGGTAGGTGGCCTCTTCCCACAGGCCGGGGCTGTAGCCCAGCACCCGGCTGTGCAGCGCGATGTCCTGGCTGCGCGCGATGATCTGCAACGGGTCCAGTTGCAGATACTCCATGGCGCGCATGGCCTGCGCCACGCCGGCGTTGCCCTGCCAGCGCCGGCCGGGCCACAGGCCCTGTTTGCCCAGGATGAAACGCCGGGCCGCGGCGAGATCGATGGTCAGCACGGCTCGCCGGTTCCTGGCGCCAGCAGCTCCACCGTCGCCGTTGCCGCGGGCAGGCCCTCAGTTCGGGCGGTCACCCGCACCACCCCCGGCCGATGGCGCGCCTTGAGATAGAGCGCGCCGCTGCTGGCCACCACCGGGAAGGGGTTCTCACCGATCAGGTCGGCCTCCCCTTCCACCTCCAGCGTGACGATCTTGATGGCAAAGGGCGCCGGGTTGTCGAACTGATCGACCAGATGAAAGGCCAGGCGGGTCATGTCGGCGCCGTCGGCGACCAGACAATCGGCGTCGGGCGTCAGCAGCAGGCGACGCGGCAGGCGGTCGGCTGGAAAGAGGAGCTGCGCCGCCGGCTGGCCCGCCAGATAGCCCACCACCCGCAGGTCACGGTGCTGGTAGCGATGGTGGGCCAGCGCCCTGTTCAGCCCGCTGACGGTGATGGGCGGGTGGGGCAGGTTGGGGTAGTCGGCGCGGTTGGGCTGAAACCGGCCCACCACCTGCTCGCCCACCGTGACCTCCACCTCGTCGCAGTTGCTGAAAAGCAGCATGCTGTCGGCCGCGCCTCCCGCGCTGTCGCCCAGGGCCCAGTGCGCGGCCAGGCGCAGCACCACCCGCTGGGCCGGCGATTGCTGGCTCTCGTAGAACCAGGCGGCCCATTTGGGCAGGCGGAAGATGTCCATCACCCCGTGGTGGCAGATGCGGTCGCCCGAACCGAACTCGATGTGGGTGTTGTAGTCGAAGGCGGCCCAGCCGATGGCGCCGGCGACCCGGTCGTTGCCCATCTGGCGGTTGTGTACGCGCGCGTGCAGCAGCGCGTGGTCCACCATCCGCTCCTCGCCGTCCCAGCTCTTGGTGGGGAACATATGCCCGGCGAACTCGGTGATCAGATGCGGCTGCTGCGTCGGCTCCGCCACCGAGTTGGAGAAGTCGTTGTAGGTGTAAACGTCCTCCAGAAAGGCGCTGCTCAGAAAATCGCGCACCCCGCCGGTGGGCCGGGTGTTGTCCAGCGCATGGGCCAGCGCGTTGGTGCGGGTGTAGAAGGCCTCGTTGTCGGCCGACTCGTTGATGCGCACCCCCCAGAGGACGATGCAGGGGTGGTTGCGGTCCCGCTCGATCATGGCCCGCAGCTCGGTCAGCGCGACCTGCTGCCACGCCTCGTCGCCGATGTGGTTCCAGCCGGCGAATTCTTCGAAGACCAGCAGGCCGATCTCGTCGCAGCGGTTGAGGAAATGCGGCGACTGCGGGTAGTGCGAGGTGCGCACGATGTTGCAGCCCAGCTCGAACTTGAGGATCTCAGCATCGCGGCGCTGCAGCCTGGCCGGCGCGGCTACCCCGATGTAGGGGTAGATCTGGTGGCGGTTCAGGCCAAAGAGCTTGAGCCGCTGCCCGTTGAGGAAGAAGCCGCGCTCGGGCCGGAACTCGGCCGTGCGGAAGCCAAAACGGCTGCTGACCATGTCACTCAGCGCGCCCGCGGCCAGCAGCGCCACCTCCACCGTGTAGAGCGCCGGCTGTTCCAGCGTCCACAGCGTCACCGGCGGCAGTGCGTCGAAATGGAGCGTGACGTCGGGCTGCGCCGCGGCCCCCTGGCTGGTCGCGATGACCGCGCCCTGCCCGTCGATCAGCCTGGCCTGCAAGATCAGATCGGGCGCCGGCTGGCTGAGGCGGACGGCGACTTCGAGCCGCGGCTGGCTGAGCACCTCCTGCGGCCGGACGAAGACGTTGTCGATGTGGCAGGTTGGGACCGACCGCAGCGAAACCTCGCGGTAGATGCCGCCGAAGGCGAGATAGTCCACCCGATGCCCAAAGGGGGGCACATCGGCCCGCTCGCGCGAGTCCACGAAGACGGTGAGGGTGTTCTCCCCGGGCACCAGGGCCGGCGTGAGATCGACGGAGAAGGGGGCAAAGCCGCCCAGGTGTTCCACCAGCAGCACGCCGTTCAGCCAGACCGTGGCCGCCAGCATCACGCCGTCGAAGTCGAGAAAGACCTGCGGCCGGCTGGGGTCGGGGCTCCAGGTGAAATGCTTGCGGTAGGTCGAGACGAACTGGTAATCCAGGCAATCGACGTTGCGGTGGGTGAAAAGCCGGTTGGTGTGGGGCAGGGTGATCTCCTGAAAGCGCTCATCGGGCGCGGTCAGGTCCACCTGGTCGGCGACGTAGAGCCAGCCGGCGTTGAAGGGTTGAAGTGTCCTCATGGTGTGCGATTCTCCGAAGCGACGGTCTGAGATTTGGTTTGGCGACCTGGTCACATGGGCCGTCATTGTACCACCCCGCCCGCGCCGCGTCAAAACGAATCGTCCCCGGCCGGCGCTTCCAAAGATGGCGACTGCCAAATCGGAGTCGAGCCTTCAGGCGGTCAGCGCGCAACTCGCATCGCCCAGACCCGGCTGAAGCCTCGACTCCGCCAGAGCCGGCTGAAGCCTCGACTCCGCCCATGGTTGGCGGCTGCCAAATCGGAGTCGAGCCTTCAGGCGGTTAGCGCGCAACTCGCATCGCCCAGACCCGGCTAAAGCCTCGACTCCGCCCATGGTTGGCGCCAGAGCCGGCTGAAGCCTCGACTCCGCGCCGGCTTGACAGGCGGTTTGGAGACGCGTAGAATAGGTTCGTTCTCGCCTTCCCGATGATTCCTCCACCCCTTGCATCCCAACCGTTGGAGTAGCCATGCGCTTGTTCTCCTATCTTCTGGCCGCCCTTCTGGCCATTTTGGGCTTCATCTTCCTGACCGGCTCGCAGGGCCAGCCCGTGCGCCTGATCATCGGCGTGGTGCTGCTGGTCGCGGCCGGCGCGGTGATCTACCTCTTCCGCTCCAAGCCGCAGGTCACGCAGAACACCGTGGTGCAGAAGATCGACCTGAGCGGCGATGTCAGCCTGGAAACCATGAAGTGCAAGGTTTGCGGCGCGCCGCTGGCCAAGGACTCGCTGGAGGTCAAAGCCGGCGCGATCTTCGTCACCTGCGGCCACTGCGGTTCCACCTACCAGTTCGAGGAAGAGCCCAAGTGGTAGCCGCCGCATCGCCGTCCTCTCGGTGGTCCCCGTGCCCCCTGCAATCCCCCAAACCCCATAGACAGGCGCCGAACCCGTGTTGCGAAGTTTACAACTGCCAAAACGTGTGAAACTCCACCCGCCGCCCCCGGGCCTGCACACCTACCGCGTGCCTCTGGACGGCGGCCAGATGCGCCTGCACCTGCGCGTGGAGCGGGACGGCGCCGGCGTGCTCTTTCGCGATGTCAGCGAGGTGGTGCATCTCAACAGCACGGCGGCCGAGCTGGCCTGGCTGGCGCTGGAGGATGCGCCTCTCCCGCAGGCCGCCAAGGCCATGCGCAGCCGCTACAGCGGCGCGGGCCGGCGCCAGATCGAGGCCGAGGCCGCGCGCATCTACGCGCTGGTGGATGCCATGCGCAGCCCCGGCGACTTCTGCCCCACCTGCGCCCTTGCCGACGACATACGTCCCCCGCAGGCTGACCTGTTCAGCACGCCGGTCCACGCGCCTTTCAAGGCCGACCTGGCGCTGACCTACGGCTGCAACAACGCCTGCGCCCACTGCTACAACGAGCCCAGCCACCTGCCCATGGCCTCCCTGCCCAAGGCGCAGTGGTTCCAGGTCATCAAGACGCTACACGAAGTCGGCGTCCCCCACCTGATCCTCACCGGCGGCGAGGCCACCCTGCACCCGGATCTGCTGGAGATCATCCGCTACGCCGACGGGCTGGGCCACATCGTGGGCATGAACAGCAACGGCCGCCGCCTGGCCTACCGCCCCTTTGTGGAGGATCTGGCCGCGGCCGGCCTGAACCATGTGCAGATCACCCTGGCCTCCAGCCGGCCGGAGCTGCACGACGCCATCAACGGCGCCCGCTGCTTCCACCAGACCGTGCAGGGCATCGAAAACGCGCTGGCCAGCCCGCTGCACACCATCACCAACACCACCCTCATGCGCCGCAACATGGACCATGCCGAGGAGATCGTCGAATTCCTCCACGCGCTGGGCATTCGCACCTTCGCCATGAACGGCATGATCTACTCCGGCGGCGGCTTCGCCAACCCCGACGCCATCCCCGAGGCGCAGATGCCCAGCCTGCTGATCCGCGTGCGCGACCGGGCCGAGGAGCTGGGCATGCGCTTCCTCTGGTACACCCCCACCGAGTACTGCCGCATGTCGCCGGTGGAGCTGGAGCTGGGCGCCAAGCGCTGCAACGCGGGCGAGTACTCGCTCTGCATCGAGCCCAACGGCGACGTGCTCCCCTGCCAATCCTTCTACGTGGCGGCCGGCAACATCCTGCGCGACCCGTGGCAGGAGATCTGGCAGGGGGAGCTCTTCCGCAGCTTCCGCGACCGTGAGGAAAACCCGCGCTGGGCCGGCCTGCCGGAGAAGTGCTGGGAATGCCCCGATCTGCCGCTGTGCGGCGGCGGCTGCCGCATCGAGCGCGAGGCGCGCGACGGGGTGGAGAGCGCGTCTGGCTGCACCGGCTGCGCCACTGCCAGCAACGGGGCAAGCTGCGCCACAACCAAGAACGGCGCAAGCTGCGCCGCCGGCAGCAACGGCATGACCCAGAGCATCCCGCTGCTGGACGGCGGCTGGACGCCCCCCGCCAGCCTGTTGGCCCCCACCCGCGCCGCCCGACCATCATAAGATACCCATCAACCCTCTGGTACAAGTTGGCGTAAGTAACTCTTCAGTTTACCTGCTCCCGGCGGATCCGTGATCCGCCGGCTTTGTGCCCACAACGCCGCCGGTTCACGGAACCGGCTTAAGCAGTGAGTGAAGACCGATTTAGGTCGACGTATACTAGCCGCATGCTCCGGCCGGCCGTTGCGCAGCACCCCGGCAGGGGCCGACCGAGCCAGCCCAAGCCACCCATGAGCCCAACCCTTCTCCAACGCCTGTGGATTCCCCAGCGGCGCGGCCAGCTCCAGCCCGCCGCCGGCCTTCATGCCTACGACCAAGCCGAAGAGGGCCAGCCGGCGACGCGCTACCACCTGCGGGTCGATCCCGACGGCGGCGGGCTGCTGGTGGTCAACGCCACCGCCTGCGCCCAGCTCAGCGCCAGCGGCGTCCTGATCGCGGCCAGCCTGCTGCAAGGGCAGAGCGACGAGGCCGTGCTCAAGAAGCTGGCGCAGCGCTTCGACGGCGGCGCCCCCGCACAGCAGCGCCAGGATGTGGCCCAGATGCGCGGCATGTTGCACACGCTGGCCCACCCCCAGGGCCGCTTTCCCGTGTTCAACCTGGCTGACCCCAGCGCCCAGCCTGCCCCGCTCATGCCTCCCTTCGAGGCCACCCTGCCGCTGGCCGGGCCAGACCAGCTCAAGCCGCTGCTGGCGCGCCTCTGGCAGGCCGGCATCGTCCACGTGACCCTGCTGACGCCGCCGGCGCCCGCTCCGGCCGCGTTGGTGGCCGCGGTGCAGCAGGCCACGGCCGCCGGCCTGATCTGCGGGATCAGCGGCCGGGCCAGCGATCTGGCAGCCGACCACCTGCTGGACGACCTGATCGCGGCCGGCCTGGATCATCTGACCCTGGCCTACGCCTCGCCGCGGGCTGAGCTGCACGACAGCCTCTACGGCGCGGGCGACCATGCGCTGGCCGAGGCGCTTTTTGCCCGCACCGAGGCGCTGGCGCTGGCCGACGTGGCGCAGATGCCCTTGATCGCGGCCACCGTCGACGACCTGGACGCGACGCTGGCCCGCCTGCTGGCGCTGCGAGTGCTCAACGTGCGCTTCTTCGCCATCGCCGGCCGGGGCCAGGACGACGATGGGGCCATCCCGGCCGCCAGCATGGCGCAGGTGGCCGCCGACGTGGAGGAGGCAGCCGAACGGGCCCAGGTGCTCTACCTGTGGCAGCCGCCCGCGCTGCGCCAGCCCGACCTGACGCTGGCCGAGCAGGTGCGCCGCGGCCCCCGCTGCGCCAGCGATGTGGCGATCCGCGTCGAGCCGGAGGGCGCCGTCATCCCGCCGCGCGGCCCGCACCGCGTCGCCGGCAACCTGTTGCGCGACGAGTGGCCGGCCATCTGGCAGGACGCCGCGTTCAAGGCCTACCGCAGCCGCATCGAGCGGCCGACCCGCTGCCTCACCTGCCCCGGCCTGGCCATCTGCGCGGCTGATTGCCCGCGCGAGCCGGCCGGCTGGTCGCAGGATTAGGAGGACTTTCATGGCTCACCCAGCAACCACGCCGGTCCACCGCCGGTGGCCACGCCTCAGTCAGGTGCTCTCACTGGCGCTGATCCTGGTCGCCCTGGCGCTGTTCGTCGGCCCAAGCCTGGCGCAGGACTACTATTTCGCCGTGCCCACCCTGCAACTGCAAGTCTTCATCGAGGCTGACGGCACGGCCCGGCTGGTCTACGACATCACCTTCGAGAACAACCCCTCTGGCCGCGCCATCGATGTGGTGGACATCGGCCTGCCCACGGCCGACTATCAGCTCAGCAACATGACCGCGTCCCTCGATGACGTGCCGCTGAGCGACATCCGTCCTTCGGAATATGTCAAGCCGGGGGTGGAGGTGCATCTGGGCAGCCAGTGGATCTCCCCCGGCGACACTGGCACACTGCACTTCGAGGCCACCATTCCCGACCTGCTCTTTCAGGATGTGACCAACCGCGACTACGCCTCCTTCCAGATCACCCCCACCTGGTTCGACAGCCAGTTTGTCAGCAGCCTGACCGATGTGCAGATCGCCATCCACCTGCCGGAAGGGGTCAGCCCGGAGGAGATGCTCTATCAAAACGAGGCCTTTGGCCAGCGCGCCCTGTACGAGGACCGCGCCGTGGCCCTCTGGGAGTTCCCGGCCACCTGGCTGACCGGTCCCCACCCGGTGGGCGTCTCCTTCCCGGCCGCGGGGATCGCCGGCGTGCAGCGCATGACCGTCCTGGACCTGGCCGAGCTCTGGTTCGTGGGCCAGACTACCTTGCGGCTGGTGTTGGGGGTGCTCTTCCTGGGCGTCTTCACCTATGTCTTCGTGCGCCTGACCGGCGGCACTGGCTGGATACTCTGGTTCGCCGGCGCCGCGGGGCTGGTGTATCTGTTCATTCGCTGGCCGCTGAGCCTGCTGATGGGCTTCATTCCGCTGCTGGTTGTGCTCTACCTGGTGGAACGCTGGCGCAAGGGCCGCAAGCTGCCCTACCTGCCCCCCATCGCCCAGGTGGAGGGGGGCGGCATCAAGCGCGGACTGACCGCGCCCGAGGCGGCCGCGCTGCTGGAGATGCCGCTCAACAAGGTGCTGACGCTGATCATCTTCGGCCTGCTGAAGAAGGGGGTGTTGCGCCAGACCAGCGCCGAGCCCTTCCAGGTGGAGACCACCGAGGCCTTCGCCGTGGTCGAAGGCGCCCAGGATGAACGCTGGCGGGCCCGACGCGCGGCCGCGCAGAAGGCCGGCGTGACGCTGCAAAGCTACGAACAGCGTTTTCTGGAAGCCATCGATGCCAAGCCTGACGCGCCCCTGAGCAAGATCGATTTCGTCAAGGCCATGGATTGGTTCCTGGCCAACGTGTCCAAGCGCATGAAAGGCTTCGACCTCTCCGACACGCAGGACTACTACCGCGCCATCGTGCGCCGGGCGGTGGCGGAGGCCAAGGCCATCCCCGACATTCCACAGCGCGAGGCGGCCCTGGACCGCGACATGGAGTGGATTCTGCTGGACGACGCCTACGGCGATGTGTTCAACACGCCCAGCTACAGCTATCGCCCCAGTTGGACGCGCGCGGGAAGCGGCGGCCTGTCCGGCGGCTCCTCTGGGGGCAGCGCCCCCTCCGCGCCCAGCTTCTCCAACGTGGCCGCGGGCTTCGCCGGCTGGACTGAGAACACCATGGGCTCGCTGGCCGCGGCCATCAGCCCCAGTTCCCTCCCCTCCCTGGCCGGCAAGAGCGGCTTTGTCAACCTGAGCGGCGTGGACAAGGTCACGGGCGACGTCTTCCAGGCGCTGGCCAGCAGCAGCGGCAAATCAGGCGGCGGCGGGGGCAGCAGTTGCGCCTGCGCCGGTTGCGCCTGCGCCTGCGCCTGCGCCGGCGGCGGGCGGTAAACCGATCAGACCACCGTCCCGCCCGACGGGGCAGCGCGCCCGCCTGATCGTTCCAGATGAACCCCGGGTGACTTTGCCATGAAGCCGGAACAAGCCGATCTCCCCTCTCTGCGCCTGATTCGTGACCAGGCGGCCTGGCTGGCGCCGGCGAGGACCTGGCTGCTGCAACAGGTCAACGCCAGCCAGCGCCGCGCCGTGCTCGACCTGGGCTGCGGCTTCGGCGTGGTCAGCCAGGAGCTGGCCGAGCTGAGCCGCGGCCGGGTGACCGCGCTGGATCACAGCCTGCCCGGCCTGCTGGCCGCGCCGGCCATGCTGCGCAATTCGCCCCCCGCCTGCGCCGACGCGGCCCACCTGCCCTTTGGCGATGCCAGCTTCGACCTGGTTTTCTGCCAGTTGGCGCTGCTCTGGATGCCGCTGACGGCGACGCTGGCCGAGGTGCGCCGGGTGTTGCAGCCGGGCGGCGCGCTGGTGGCCATCGAGCCCGACTACGGCGGCATGATCGAGCATCCGCCGGAGCTGGCCACGCGCGAGCTGTGGATCGATGCGCTGCGCCGCGCCGGGGCCGACCCGCTGGTGGGACGCCAACTGCCCGGCCTGCTGGCTGGGCAGGGCTTCACGGTGCAGGTGGAACTGATGAGCAAGCTGAGCGCGCCCGTTCCCCAGCGCTTCGACCTGCTGGCCGGGCTGCCGCTGACCGGCTATGAGCAAAAACAGGTGGAGACGCTCAAACGCCAGGCCAAAAGGCTGGACGCGCCCTGGCAGCAGGTGGTACACCTGCCCTTCATGCTGGTGACGGCCACCGCGCCGGCCGAACCCCGGCCAGGCGGCCCCAAAGCGCAGCGGCGCGGGCTGCTGGGGCGCAGAGGATAGCCCCGTTCCCCGAACCGCCCCCCCTGTTGGCATCAGGCATCGTCGGTGCGCGTGGGGATCAACATCACCGGATGGCGGCTGTGGTGTACGACGCGGTCGGCCACGCTGCCCAGGAAGAGCCGCTCGACCCCGCCGCGGCCGTGGGTGGCCACCATGATCAGATCGACCTCCTCCCGTTCGGCCACGTCCAGGATGGTGGTGGCGGGCCGGGATCCCTCCACCAGCGCGCTGACCGCCAGCCCCTCCTCAGTCAGCAGGGCGGCGGTGCGTTCCAGATAGCGGCGGGCGTTGGCGTCGGCCTGCTGCCGCAGCTCGTCCACGGCATCCCCCAGCGCGCCGTACATGGCCGGCTCCGGGATCTCCGGCACGGTCAGCAGCAGCAGCTCGGCGCCGGAGACCTGCGCGCTGAGCCGCGCCCAGGGCAGCACCTGCTCGCCGAAGCTGGAGCCATCCAAGGTCACCAGCACGCGGCGCAGGATGGGACGCTGACCGGCCGCCAACGCCTGGGGGCGCAAAAGGATGACCGGCACGCGGGTCAGTTGCAGCAGCGCGCTGGCGTTGCTGCCCAGCATGAAGCGGCTGACCCCAGAGCGGCCGTGGGTGGACATGACCAGCAGATCGATCCGCAGCTCGCGCGTCAACATGGCGATGGACTGCGCCACTGGCCCGGCCGCGATGTACGTCTCGACCCGCACCCCCTGCGCCTGACACTGGCCGGCGAGGGCGTCCAGATAGGTCTCCAGCTCCGGCTGTCCCGCTTCCAGCGGGTTGCCGCTGGAGCGTCCACGAGGCAGCACCCGCAGCGCGCCGCGCCCCGGCAAGACGGAGATCAACACCAGGGTGGCATCCAACTGGCGGCTGATGGCGACTGCCGAGGGCAGGGCGCGTTCGGCGAACTCGGAGCCGTCCAGGGCAATGGCCACTTGCCGCGGCGCGGCCGGCTGCTGCTGCCAGCGTTCGGCCGCGCCGCGGTCGATGGCCTCGGCGGCCGGCGCCAGCCGGGTCGAGGGGAGGCGGGCGGCAATGGCGCCGCCGGTCGATCGCGGGCTGGCCAAGGCGTGCATCGCCCCTTCACGGCGGCCCAGCTCCTCTTGCAGCGGATTGGGGCTGCCCAGCCTGCGCCGCGTGAAGTGAAACAGGGCGTAGAGCAGCGGCGCGGCCAGCAGGAGCACCCAGGCGCCGCGCGCAAAGCCCTCGACCGCGGCCAACAGGCTGGCCAGGCTGATGGTGAGCGCGGCCAGGAACAACGTCAGCGACAACAACCGGCCTTTACGACCGGGGAGGACGCGCGCCTCACGCCGGGCGCGTCGCCAGGCCGCCCAGGCCACAATGGTCAGCAACAGCAGCGATCCGGCCACGAAGACCGGCAGATAGATCTCGGCGCGCGCCCCCAGAAGCAGAAAGCAGGCGGCCGCGATCGCCGCCAACAGCTCGACAGGCCGTTCGGGCGCGCCGGCGCGGTTGCGCTGGGCCAGAAAGCTGGGCGCGAAGCGGCGGGTGGCCAGGCCAAGGCTGAGATTCTGCAAGGCCTGGGCGCTGGCCGCGGCTGCGCTGAGCAGCAGCGCCGTCGCGATCAGCAGGGCCAGCCAGATCAGCGGGCCGGGCAGCAGGGCCTGCAGCACCTGCGACGTGGGTGAGACTGAGCCGCCCTCAGCCTCACCCAGCAGCGGCAGCGGCCCCAGGATCAACAACGCAGCCAGCCCGGTGACAGCCGTCAAGGCCAGACTGCCGAAGGCCTTGCGGGCGCGCTCTTCCCCATCGCCCTGAAAGGCCGGCTCCAGGGTGGTGAATACCTCGATGCCGACCAGAATGGCCAGCAGGCGGGCCAGCCCGGCCGCGGTCTGTTGCACGCTCTGCCACGAGGCGAAGGCCGCAGTCGAGAAGGGGGGCAGCCGCAGCCCGCCGCTGTGCCAGACCGCGGCGATGACCAGGCCCCACAGCAGCGCCAACGCCGCGCCGGTGGACAGACCGTAGAACGTGACGAGCCGGCGCGGCCGATGGCTGACCAGCCAGGCCAGGGCCACGGCCAGGCCGGCCGCCAGCAGGTCCCGCCCGGCGATGCCCAAGAACAGGTCATGATCCAGGGCGGGGAAGCGGTCGGCCAGCAGCGTCAACGCGGCCGAAAGGCTGACCAGAAAGGCCAGGATGTAGAGCAAGAAGGTCACCGCCGCGTTGACCTTGATCGCCCAGGCGCCGAACTCCTCCTCGCTCAGCCCTGCGGCGCCGCGGCCGTTGTGCACCCAGGGCAGACGCCCGCGGCGCAGCGGCGCCAGAATCACCACGCCATAGACCAACGCCGCCGCCAGCAGGGTCAGTGCAGCCAGCCAGAGGCTGGCGCCGGCCGCGGCGCCGGTCGCGCCGGCCACGGCCAGCAGCCGCCAGAAGGAGCCGAGGCTCAACAACGGCGCGCTGACCGGCACGCTGCCTCCGGCCAGAACGCCTTGCAGTGAATTGCGCAGTTTGGAACGGGCGGGATGTGCCATAGAGGCCTTCAGTATAGCCGATGATCTGCCATCTGCCAAAGGCCATCTCGGGCAACTTGCCAGCCGATGCGTTGCCAGTTACAATGCGCCATCGTGCTTGAAGGAATCCTCGATCGACTGACCCGAACTGCCACGGAACACGGCCGCGGCGCGCTGTGGATGGAGGCGCTGCCCTGGCTGGTGGAAACCTGCGGCGCGGTTGGCGGCCAGATACTGGTCGATCTGACCGCACCGATTCGCCATGCCCATGGCCAGATCGACCAGACGCAGCAGCGCAAGATCGACGCCTGGGAGGGGGATCTGCTCTGGCTGGAGGACTGGATGCCGCTGGGGGGCGGGTCGCTGACCCACAAGCCGCCGGCGCGGCCGATGACATCGCCAGACTCGCCGGTGGTACACATCCCCATCTACGAGGGGCGCACCCTGGCCGGCGGCCTGAGCCTGATCTTCCCTGAAGCGCGCCCGCCGGATGTTCCGATGATCGCGGCCGCCGACGCCTTGACGCAGTCGGTGGCGCTGGTGGCCACCTTGGCCATGGAGCGCTATCAACTGCAGCGCCGCCTGACCCAGGGCAACCTGCTCTACGAGGTCAGCCGCGCCATCTCCTCCTCGCTGGAGATCGACGATGTGCTGAAGTTCACCACGGCGGTGGCGGCCAATGCCCTGGGCGCTGAGGCTTCGGCGCTGCTGCTGGTGGATCACGTCAAGAGCGAGATGGCCTTCGTCTTCGTGCATGGACCCACGGCCGAGCCGCTGCACGGCCGGCGGCTGCCGCTGAACAGCAGCGTGGTGGGCCGCGTGGCGCGCACCGGGCAGCCGCTGATCATGAACCGCATCACCCACGAGGTGCTCTTTGCCGCGCTGGATGACAAGGGCCTGGGGCCGCGGCTGCGCAACATGCTCTGCGCGCCGCTGCAGGTCAAGGGTCAGACGCTGGGGGTGCTGCTGGTGCTGAACCGCGAAGGAGGGCAGGAGTTCAGCGCCGACGACCTGGAATGGCTGATGGCGTTGGCCGGCCAGGCCTCGGTCGCCATCGAGAACGCCCGGCTCTACAGCACGCTGCGCGAGGAACGCGACCGCATCGTGCAGGCCGAGGAGGAGGTGCGCCATCACCTGGCGCGCAACCTGCACGACAGCGCGGCCCAGCTCGTGGGGTCGCTGCTGATGCACATCGAGGTCGCACGCAAGCTGGCGCAACTGCAGCCCGCGGCGCTGGAACCGGAGTTCGATCTGCTGCGCGAGCTGGCGCAGCAGACCAACCAGGAGCTGCGCCAGGCGCTGCTGGAGCTGCGCCCGCTGCTGCTGGAAAGCCGCGGCCTGATCGGCGCCTTGCAGAACCACGTCAATCAACAGCGTCGCCGCGGCCAGGTGATCAGCATGACCGTGGATGGGATCTTGCCGGAGGCGGTCAACAAGCAGGCCGAGACCGCGGTCTATCTGGTGGTTCAGGAGGCGCTGAGCAACGTGCGCAAACATGCCAGCGCCCGCAACACCTGGCTGCGGGTCTTCGTCAGCCACCCCAGGCTGATCATCGAGATCGAGGATGACGGCGAAGGCATGGCCGCGGATCAGACGGAGAGACACCATCAGGAACAGGGCAAGATGGGGATGCTGACTATGCGTGAACGGGTGCAGTGGCTGGGGGGTCAGATCAACTTCACTACCCAGTGCGACCCGGAGTGCCACGGCACCCTGGTGCGCATCGAGCTGCCGTTGACCCGCCTGACGACCAGCGCCAACGCCGACGCCGCCTCCTGGGTCATGGCTACGCAGAGCCAGCGTTGAGGCAGTCTGTCGCGCCGCGCCGGCGCTGACCAGCCAGCCGGACGGCATCTTTTCAGCAATTCCAAAGATAGCGCGGAGTCGAGGCTTTAGCCGGGTCTGGTCGAGGCTTTAGCCGGGTCTGGCCGAGGCGAGTCGGGCGCGCCGACCCGCCTGAAGGCTCGACTCCGGCATGGTTGCCATTGCTGGCGTTTTTTGTATACGCTTGACAAAACGTTGGGGGTGTGCTATTATGGCAACATACTACGCGAAACCGGCGCGTAGCCAGCCCCATTCCTTCCCCGGAGGTTTCCTTCCATGAGCATCGACCAACCAACGCTGTTTCCATCGCCTGGCCGCCCTGGTTCGATGTCCGCCCCCATCGCTGCGCTGGGTCCGCTCAGCGCCCGCTCGTCGCTGACCGCGGCGGTGAGCGGCTTCCACAACCACATGGTCCGCCAGGGCTTCTCCGAGAACACGGTCAAAGCCTTCATGGGCGACCTGCGGCTGCTAATGAAGTACATTTCGCCCAACACCAACATCAGCCGCATCTCGACCCATGACCTGGAGAATTTCCTGACCTGGATTCTGAGCGAGCGCGGCACGCCATGCAGCCCCAAGAGCTACGCCCGCCGGCTGACAACCCTCAAGGTCTTCTTCAAATGGCTGCATGACACCGACGTGATCGCCAGCGACCCGGCCGCGCCCATCGCCCATCAGCCGGTCAGCACCCCCCTGCCGCAGATCCTCTACGACAACGAGGTGGAGCGCCTGCTGCGCTACAGCCGCGATCTGCTCTGGGCGCGCAAGCCTGACACCCGCCCCTACGTGTTGGTCAGCCTGATCTTGCAGACGGCCATCAAGAAGAGCGAGTGCATGGGGATCAAGCTGGAGCATCTCGACAGCTCCGATCCGCGCGCGCCGGTGCTGTATGTGCGCTATCCCACGGCCCGCATGCGCCACAAGGAACGCAAGCTGGTGCTCTCCCCCCAGTTCATGCAGGTGGTGCGGCAGTACATCGCCCAATACAAGCCGGAGGAGCACCTGTTCGAGTGTACGGCGCGCAACCTGGAGTATGTGCTGGGTGACGCGGGTCAATTGGCCGGCATCGAGCACAAGTCGGTCTCCTTCGAGGCGCTGCGCTGGACCGCCGCGGTGCGCGATTACCGCACCGGCATGTCGCCGGAGCAACTGCGCAAGAAACTGGGGCTTTCCCAGATCAGTTGGCGGGAGACCGGCCTGAAGATCCGCCAGTTGGCCAGCCCCGCCCTCTAAGACAACCAGCCACTCCACCGCCGGCCCGGAGTCAAGGCTTCAGCCGGCCCGGAGTCGAGGCTTCAGCCGGGTCGGAGTCAAGGCTTCAGCCGGCCCGGAGTCGAGGCTTCAGCCGGCCCGGAGTCGAGGCTTCAGCCGGCCCGGAGTCGAGGCTTTAGCCGGGTCGGAGTCGAGGCTTCAGCCGGTCCGGAGTCGAGGCTTTAGCCGGGTCGGAGTCGAGCCTGTAACCGGGTTGGACCGCGTGAATCGCACGTCCGACCCGCCTAAAGGCTCGACTCCGCCCGCCCCTCTCCCCCTCACCTTTTCCCTCTCCCCACCCACCGCCGCCGCCACCGCCGGCGCAGGGCGCGTTCCAGCCCTGGCCAGATCCTGCGCGCCTCCGCTTCGGCCTCGGCCGGACGCGGACTGTATTGCGCCGCCTCGTAGCTGCGCACGAAACGCTGCACCTGCCCGGCGGTCGCGGCCTCATCAGCGGCGCTGCCCGGCATCGGCCCGCCCAGCGCCTGGCCCAACTGGGAGGGGGTGTCGCCGGGATGGAGCGCCAAACCGAGCCGCCGGCCCCAGCGCGTCAGCCGGCCATACAACACCGCCAGCTCCGGCGGCGGCCGGCGGCGCCGGAGCAGCCAGACGGCCGCGGCCAACACGGCCAGCGCCAACGCCGCACCCAGCCACCCGACGCGCCGCCGCACCATCTGATCCTCGCGGAAGGTCTGAAGGTCGGCCTGGATCTGGGCCGCGGCGGCCGCGGCATCGGCCGGCGCGGTTCCGGTCGCCAGCGGGTCCGCCGGCTCAGCGCGCAGCGGCGGCGTCATGGCCGGCGTCGGCTCGAAAGAGACCCAGCCGATCTCTGGAAAATAGAGCTCAGGCCAGGAATGGGCGTTCTGCTCGCGCACCACGAAGTCACGCCCGGCCGGGTCATAGAGCCCGCTGGTGTAGCCCACGGCCAGCCGGGCCGGAATGCCCAGGGTGCGGGCCATCACCACCAGCGCGCTCGCATAGTAATCACAATAGCCCCGTTGCAGATCGAAGAGGAAATAGTCCACCACATCGCGGCCGGCCGGCGGCGCGGCAACCTCCAGGTCGTAGGGAAACTGGCGCAGGTAGTCTTGCAGCGCCAGCGCCTGATCGTAGGGGGTGGCTGCGCCGGCCGTCAGCTCCTGGGCCAACTGGCCGACGCGGGCGGACAGCGAAGGCAGCGCCAGGTAGAGCCGGGCGACATCGGCCGGGTACGCTTCCCCGGCGGCGCGCAGTTGGTCTGCCGTGGCCGTCGGAATCATCGACAAGACCTGATAGCGCCGGCCGGCCGCCAGCAGGGCGACCAGGTGATCAGCCGGATGTTCCAGCCCTGACCGCGCCAGCAACTGATAGGGGCGGTTGGCGGCCAGCGGTTCCCCCGCGGCATACAGCGCCCGGTCGCCGCCCCGCTCCATGCTCACCCACTGGCGCAGCGGAGTGCGCGCTGGCAGCGTCTCCTCGGTCCAGGGCTCGCCAGCGGCGAATTCCTCGGCCAGCAGCCCGCTGTTGCGCCAGCCGCTGCCGTCATACACGTCGAAGGTCAGCCCCCGCCAATTGTGCTGGCTGGCCGGGCCGGGCTGCACGCCATAGGCCAGCCCCGCCAGTTGGTCGGTGCTGACGCGCATCACCACCGCCTCGCCCAGCTCAGGCCCGTCGGTCAGCAGGTGGCCGCGCGGCAGCGCGCCCGAACGCAGGTCCGTGGCCAGCAGCGAGCCAGCGGAGCGGCGCAGACCGGGAAAGGCCCGCTGGCCAGCCTGTTCGATCCGCTGCAGCGGCGCGGCCATCTGGCTGGCGAACCAGGTGGCCGTAGGCCGCAGCACCAGGTCGGGCATGACAAACCCCGCCAGGAGCACCAGCAGGGCCAGCCCGCCGGCGCTGGCCAGGATATCCTGCCGCACGTCGGCCGGATAGTCCATGCCCAGGCTGGCCCAGCGCAGCTCCAGCACGTGGCGCTGCATCAGCACCGCGACCACGGTCACGCCGCCCAGGAAGAAGGGCAGCCAGATCCGGCCATCCCAGTAGACGTAGGCGTTGGCGGCCAACAGCACGCCGGCCGGCAGGAAGGCCGCCAGGGTCTGGCGACGCACGAAGAGCCACCAGCCGGCCCAAGCTGCCGCCCCCCAGGCCAGCAGGCCCAGCAGCCAGCGAAACACGGCGTCATCCTGGCCGACCTGCCCCGCGGCGCGCACGTCGCCCACCCACTGCGCCAGCCGGGCGGCCATCTCGCCCATGGCCAGGCCAGCCCGCACCAGGGGCAGCGCCAGCCGATGCACGCCGTCCGCCGGCAGGGGCGCCTCACGCCAGCCGACCAGCAGGGTCACCGCCGCGATCCCCAGCAAGGTCAGGACCAGCGCGGCCCACCAGCCGGCCAGCCGGCGCCTTTGACCGGCCGCGCGCGCGCCCAGGACCCGGCCTAGGCCCAACGCGGCGCAGTAGCCGCCGAGGATGACGACGCTCAGCAGCAGGCCCAGGTGCGGCACCCAGCCGGCCGCGCCGGCGCTGACCGTCGCCAACAGCAGGGTCAGCAATGCCAGCAGCCACAGGAGCCAGCCCTCGGCCGGTCGCCGCCGGTGGAGCAGGCGCAGCGCGGTTTCCATGCTACACCACCTCCTCCACTTCCACGGCGATGACGCGGCCGGTGGCCGACAGGGTGCGCAGCTCGGTGCGGGTGCGGGTAAGCTGGACCACGGGGCGGAAGACAAAATCGCGGTCGATCAGGTGGCTGGCCACGCCATGTTGCGCCAGCAGCCCCCGCAGGCCGGCCAGCTCCGCGGCGCGCGTCTCCCGCTGAGGCGCGTCCGGCGGCAGGAAACTGGCCGCGTCCAACAGCAGCGCGGCCGGCGCGTTGCCCTGCTCGGCCAGGCGCAGCAGCTCGCCGCTCCAGGCCGGGTCGGCGGCGGGCGTCACGGCCACGATGGTGCGGCCACGGCCGCTGGCGGGATGCAGATCGGCCAGCAGGCGGGCCAGCGGATAGCCGGGCGTGGCGCTGGCCTGGGCCAACGCCTCCAGAATGCGCCAGAGCTGAAGCTGCCCCCCCTGCGGCGGCAACTGGCAGCCGGGCGCGGCCAGGCCGACGCGCCGGTTCTCGGCCAGCATCTGCGTGGCCAGCGACGCGACCAGGGTGATCGCGTATTCCAGGGTGCTCTCGGCCCCCGCGCCGGTATGCACGGTCGGATCCAGGTCCAGCACGATCCACAGATCCCCCGACGGCTCCAGGTCGAACTGCTTGACCATGAAGGGCGCGCCGTCCTGCCTGACGCCGCTCAGTTGAGCGGTCTTGCGCCAGTGGATGGCGCGCAGGGGGTCGCCGGGCGCGTAGGGCCGGACGGTGGCCACGGTGGTGGTGGTTTGATTGGTGCGCCGGTGGGCGCGGGCCTGGCCGGGGGCCAGGCCGCGCGGCAGGCGCAGGTCGGGCAGCACCATGGCGCGCGGATAGACGAGGATCGAACGGCTGTCAGGGTAGCTCACCACCGCCTCGAAAAAACCCAGCGGGTCGCCGCTGTGCAGCTCCCAGGGGCCGAGGGTGAAGACGCCGCGGTGCTGGCAGCGTCCCTGGGCCGGATAGCTCTGCTGCTCATGCACCCCGACATAGGCCACCCAGTCAGGCCGGTAGCCGGGCAGATTGGAACGATCCAGCACCTCCACCCACAGGGCGGGAAAGGAGGCCGCGTTGACCACGGTGAACTGCTCGGCCAGCAGGTCGCCGGCCACCACCCAGGCGCCGCGCACGGTGCGCTGGCCGCTCAGGCCGCGGCTCAAGGCCCACGCCCAGAGGTAGCAGACGAGCAACAGCACCGCCAGACCCAAGATGACGCCCACCCAGATGCGCGCCGGGTTGAAGATCTGGTTGATCAACAGCAGGCCCAGAAGGACCAGCGGCAGGCGGCTGCGCACGCGCACCGTGCGCAGCCCGTCGGCCATAGGCGGGCTCGGATGAGTGGTCATGGCCGGAGTCTAGCACATGACGGGCAAATACGTTAGTTGGGGGTAAATCGGGGCGCTCCGGCTCTTCGTTTGCAAATCTTCCCGCGCTGTGCCATAATCGGCCAGACTTTTTGCAGGAGGCTCGACTCGGATGCTGATCTGGCAGATTCTCGCGGTAGTCATTATCCTCGCCTTCGTCGTGATCGCTGTGCTGGCCCTGATCGAGCCTGGCCCACTGCACCGGCGCAGTCGCAACCCGCGGGCCAAGCGGGCGCAGCCCGATGCGCCGCCGCAGGACGATCAGTCCCTCTGACCACTGGTGTTTTTCTCCCCGGAACCATGGCGATGACAGCAAGCCGCGGCGCATCGACAGCAGCCCCAGGCGAACAATGGCTACATCTGGCCGAGTTGACGGCGGACAGGCTCCCCCTGCCCTACTGGGCGGTTGCCCTGGCTTTGGGCGGGGTGGTGTGGGCGGAACAGGCGATGGAGCAGGCGATGTTGAGCGACCTCAGCCGCCTGTTCACCCCCAACAACCTGGCGCTGCGGCTGGCGCTGCCCGCGCTCACCGTCTACATGCTGCTGGCGCTGCGGACGCTGAAGCGCAGCGCGTTGCCGCAGTTGGCCCAGCTCCGGCCGACGGTGTTGATCGACGACGCCGCGTTCGACGCAGCGGTGCAGCGCATCGTGCAGACCAGCCCGCGCACTGAGGGCATCCTGCTGATCCTGGCGCTGGCCATGGTGACGGCCTGGTTCGTGCTGCTGCGCCTGCCCTACCCCATGATGGCGTCCATGCAACTGCCAGGCAATCCCGCCCAGTCGCTGCTGACTTTGATCGCTTACACGATCTTCGGCTGGGCAGGACTGACCCTGGTCTGGAGCACCATACGTTTTGGCCTTGGGCTCGGACACCTCGCCGAGCAGCCGCTGGCCATCAACGCGCTGGACCCTGACAATGTCCTCCCCTTCGGGCGGTTGAGCCTGCGCCACAGTCTGACCGTGGCCGTGACGATCCTGTTGTTTGTTATTCCCCTGGGTGCGCCCGGCGACCTGCTGGAATACACCGTGCTGGCAATGGCGACCGTGGCCAGCCTCAGCGCGCTGATTCTCCCCCTGCTGGGCGTACACCGGCAGATGAGCCAGGCGCGCGGCCACGTCACGGCGCGCATCAGCCAGGAACTGGCCCACTGCCAGAACCGGCTGATGGAATGCGTCGAGGTCAACAACGAGACGCTGCGGGACCTGTCGGAGCGCACGGAAAAGCTGATGGCGCTGCGCAGCGCCATCTACCGCTCCCCCACCTGGCCCTTCCGCAACGCCAGCGCGGCGCTGCGGGTGCTGCTGGCGGCCATGAGCCCGCTGCTCTACTTCGTGCTGAACGAGCTGGTGCGCACCTACATGCTGCCGCTGCTGGGCGTGCGGTGAGTCCGATCAGCGGCCGGGGAGCAGCGGCGTGGCCTGCCAGTTGCCCACCGAGCGCGGCGGCATCCAGTTGCGCACGCTCTTGGCCATGGCGTTCAGCCGGCGCAGCGTGACCGTGTCGCGGATGTACGCCGCCTCCTGGTCGCTGATGGTGATTTCGATGCTGGCCGCGGCCGCCTGGGGATCGGTCAACAGCCACTTGCGGAACGCGTTGTCGGCCAGCAGGGCATAGCCGATGAGCCGTTCGAGGTCTTTTCCTTCGAGCATGGGGAACTCCTTTCCAACCATCTCCAACAGAATGTTTTGCGCCCAAGGGGCGGCAGTCGCCGGCGATTACTGCCCTCTGCCCAGCTCTCAGCCCGCCGGTTGACCGAGCAACTGGCCAACCGCGCCGGCCAGTTGGCCGCGGGCGGCGGCGATCAGACGCCGCCAGGCCAGGTCGGCGTCATCCGCTTGGGCGGCGATAAAACGGGCCAGACCGGCGCAGGGAATCGCCTCGGCCAGCGCGCCGGCCCTTGCCAGATGTCGCCGCACATGCTGCCAATAGCCGCCGGGATCGCCCAGCATCAGCAGCGCCAGCACGCGCCGCTGGTTGGCCTCGACATGCTGGCGCTCCTGGGGAAGATCGGAGGCATAGGCCACCAGCACGTTGGCGCGGCCCTGCGCCAGGTCTTCCCGCCAATCGTCGATGTGATCCAGCAACACCTGGGCCGTGAGCAGATGATCCAGCGCCTGCTCCACCAGGGGCCGCAGCTCGGCGCGGCCAGCCAGCAGACAGGCGCCTGCCGCGGTGATCTTCAGCGGCGCGCCGCGGTCGGCCAGTCGCAGCAGCTCCGGCTCCTGCCACAGCGCGGCCGGCTGGCTGAGCGGCGGGCCATCCTCCAGCAGCGCGGCCAGCCATGCGGCCATGTAGCCGCTGCGCCAGCGCCAGAACTCCGGCGCCCCGCCAAAAAGCTGCGCCAGACCGGCCAACGCCGCCTCGTTGAAGAGGCCGGCCAGCACGGCCTGGCGGCCGGGGCTCAGGCCGGCGGCCGTGGTCTCTTCGGCCAGATGATCTTGCAGGCGGACGTAGCCCAGGCCCAGCAGGTTGCAGGTCGTCAGCGCGCCCCAGAGATCCTCGGACAGGCGCAGCTCCTGGCCCAACCACCAGGGCAGATGCCACTCCACCGGCCACTGTTCGATGTCGTGCATGGTCAAGAAGCGATCGCCCCAGGCAGCCAGGTCGGGCGAAAACGCCTGCAACGCGCTGCAGCATTGAGCTCGCAGCGCAGCCACGGTTTCCGGTGAGAACGTGGGATATCTGTTCACAGTCGAATCACAAGTGTCTTGACCGCGTGGGGTGGATGCTGCCGGATGGCAAGAATTTTAGCACGCGCTGGAACGATTGTCAACGCTTTCTTTGGCCGTTAACCGCGCCGTGCGGTTGACAGCCCGCGCCACTTCTGCTACTATGTCAATCAACACCGCCGCGGAGGTCAACGCCGTGCCCACATCATCCTACGCCGACCTGCTGATCCGCATCCTCAAGCGCGAGGAGCAAGGCTACCCCATCGAGCTGACCTTGAATGGTCGCCTGGAATTCCTCCGGGGTTATGTCAAACCATCCGTTGCCCAGTGGACGCCAACGACGTTGGGGGCTGACGCCGGCCGCAGCCTGTTCGAGCTGCTGCTGGAGGATAGCCAGGTGGCCAATGCCTGGGCCATACTGCGGGGCGCAGCGCCGCAGCGCCGCATCCGCCTGAGCATCGACGACAACGCGGCCGAGCTGCACCCGATCCCCTGGGAGCTGCTCTATGAGCCGGGCGAGGGGGGCGAGGGGGTCAACCTGGCCGCGGCCGGCGCCACCCCCTTCTCGCGCTACATCCCCGGCGCACAGGCTGATCCCCCGCCAGCCGCCGCCCACCGGCTCAAGATTCTGGTGGCCATTGCCAACCCCCTCAACCTGACCAGTTGGAGCCTGCCGGCCATCGACGTGGAGAAGGAATGGGAGACGCTGACGAGCGCGCTGGCTGGGCTGCCGGTTGACCTGCGGCTCTTGCCCCAGCCCTGCACGCTGGAAGCCATCGAGGCTGAGCTGCTGAAGGGCGCCCACGTGTTGCACATCATCGCGCACGGCGTGTGGAGCAAGAGCAAGCAGGAGGCGGCCATCGTCCTGGCCAACCGCAACAACCAACTGCATTTTGTCTACGCCGACGAACACGCCCAGGCGCTGGCGCGCCATCTGCGCGACGGCGGCGCGCCGGCCGGCCAGCCGGCCTTCCCGCTGCACGCGGCCGGCGCCGCCGGGGAACAGGCCCCCTCCCTGCGGCTGGTCTTTCTGGCCAGTTGCCAGACCGCCACCCAAAACCCCACCGACGCGTTCGCAGCGTTTGCCCCGCGGCTGGTGCGGGCAGGGGCGCCGGCGGTGCTGGCCATGCAGGACCTGGCGCCGGTGGAGAGCACGCGCGCCTTTGCCGTGGTCTTCTACCGGCAACTGCTGAGCCATGGCCGGGTGGACCTGGCCGCCAACCAGGCGCGCGCCGCGCTGCTCACCGGCCGCTGGCCTGGCGCGCACATCCCGGTGCTCTTCACTGGCCTGACCGATGGCCAACTGCTGACGGCCAGTCCGACCCGCGCCGCGCTGGCTGCCATCTGCGAAGATGAGGATTTCGCCTGGTTTGCGCCGGCCGCCCAGAACTACCTGCCCCTGCCGGTCGAGGTGGTACACATCACCGGCCGCCAAAGCGTGCAGCGCTTCGACGCCCAGGCGGTGGAGCCGACCGCAACCATCGATGTGATGCAGGCGCTGGGGCAGATCTATCCGGTCGGGGCGGGCGCGCCGGCGACCTTGGTGGCGCTGGCCGGCGGCTATGGCGCCAACCGCACCACGCAGCTTCGGCGCATCGTCTGGCAAACCGCCCAAGATTCGCTGGCGCTGGAGACGTCCGAGCCGATCGTGCCGGTCTACATCAGCCTCAACCGCCTGCGCCTGGGCGAGTTCGGCGCCAACGATCCCATCGGCGACATGGTGCGCGCCGCGCTGCGCCGTCACTGGGGCCCGTTGGACCCGCGCCAGTGCGCCGAGCTGCTGGCCGGCCGCTCCCCCATTCTGCGCTTCGTCTTCCACGACGGCGACACCCTGACCGACGCCGCCCTGCTGATGGTGCTCAAGCAACTGCGCCTCTTCGCCGAGCGCTATCCCCAACACCAGTACATCTTTGGCATCCATCCCGAACGGCTGGTGCAGGATCTGTTCGCCGGCGTCAGCCTGCACGTGCTGATCTTGCAGCCGCTGGACCGGCGCAAGCTGCGCCATTTTCTGCAAGGCCGGCCTGCCGACGACCCAACCGGCCTGCCGCTGATGCGTTGCCTGGATCAGTCGGGCCTCTACGACCTGGCGGCCGTGCCCTGGTTCATGTTGAACCTGGTGGAGAGCGCGCGACGCGGCCGCTGTCCGCGCTCCCGCACCGAGCTTTTGCAGCAGATGGTGGGCGACGCCCTGGCCGAGGCCAGCGACACCCTGACCGCGGGCAGCCGGCAACGCTCGCTGACCCGCCAGGGGGCGGTGATCGAACACGTGGAGCGCATCCTCTACGCCCTGGCCTGGCGGATGCAGACCAACTTCACCTCCACCCTGCCGCTGGACGAAGCCTTCACGCTCATGAAGCAGATCCGCGGCGACCGCGAGTATGGCCTGGAGGAGCTGACCGATGCGCTGGTGCAGAACAGGTTGCTGACCATCGAGGGCCGCGGCCTGCTGCGCTTCGCCTATAGTCACATCCAGGCCTACTGCTGCGCTCAGGCCATCGTGCAGCGCAATGACCGCATGCGCCGGCTGGACGACATCACCTCGACGCTGGGGCGGCTCTCGCGGCTGCACTGGTGGGAGGACACCCTGATCTTCGCCTGCGGCCTCATGGCCGACGACACGCGCGCCCTGGAGGAATTCCTGGCTGCCATCGTCTACGGCATGAATCTATTGGAGAGCGACCGCACCTTCCTGGCGGCCCGCTGCCTGTCCGAGATTCCGCCCACGGGGCCAGCGACCCGCACGCTGACCAACCTGACCGAGACCGTGACCGCGGCGCTGATCTGGCGGCTGAGCAATCAGAACGAGCCCAACTCGGTGCAGCGCAGCCGCGCGGCCAATCTGCTGGGGCAGATCGCCACCCGCCCGGCGCTGGAGCAGTTGGCGCGCACAGCCTACGGCAGGCCGCGCCAGGATCGACGCCATCAGCTCGATTTCGACTACAGCAACGTGCGCATGGCCGCGGTCATCGGCCTGCTGCGCATGAACCAGGCGACGCAGATCGACCTGCTGACCCCCATCGACCCGCTGTTGATCACGCTGCTGAGTTATTGGCAGGAGGACAACGTGGAGGCGCTGATCGACTGGCTGCGTCAGCAGGAGAACACCAGCGCACAAGGCCTGGCCGCGCTGGCGCTGGGGGACCTGCACATGCAGCTCAAGCTGCACGCCGACAGGCAGGAGCAGGCTGAGCTGGCCCTGGACGCGTTGGCCGACGCGTTCCTGCGGCAGAAGCTGGATGAGGCGACTCTGTGGGCGGTGACCTATGCCCTGGCCATCATCGACCTGCCCGCTGTGCAGCGCGCGGTGCTGGATCCCTTCTTCAGCGCCGAGGCGGCAACAGCCGGCGGGCCTCGGTCGGAGACCGGCCCGAGCGACGGGGTGTTGACCGGGGAAGTTCCTCATGCTGCGGGTCGCGCCGCCGGGGATGAAGCCGGCGGGCCTCGGTCGGAGACCGGCCCGAGCGACGGGGTGTTGACCGGGGCAGATGAGCGCCTGAAGCACTACAAATCGCTGGCCTATCTGATCGGCCTGCTGCGCTGGCAGGCGCCGGTCGCGCGCGAGTTTCTGCTGCGGCGCTGCATGTTGGAGAGCAAAGACGCCAAGCTGGCGGCCGTGGCCATCGACGCGCTGGCGCGGCTGGCCGACCGCAACGACAAGCCGCTGCTGGAGCGCATCGCCATGGGCTGCCCCGACGCGGAGATCATGCCCTGCTTCAAGTACCTCGACAGCGAGGATCAGATCTACTTGCAGCGCAAGGCCATCGATGCCCTGGCCGCGGTGGGCGACGGGGAAAGCATCGCCCTGCTGCGGGAAAACCCCGGCGACCCCGCCCACTGGAGCCCGGAGCTGGAGATGGCGCTCTACCGCACCAGCGAGGAGATCTACTGGCGGCTGCGCTGAGGCATGCCGCGCGCGGCGGGGACTGTCGAGAGGTTGACGCCGGCGTGACTTTAGCCGGGTCTGGACGATGCGGGTTGGGCGCGCCGACCCGGCTAAAGCCTCGACTCCAACGTGGCAGCCACCAAACATGGCCGGAGTCGAGGCTTTAGCCG
>Ga0209200_1000613_pt1 | contig 39800 bp, 33 predicted proteins | sample AD_UKC033_MetaG_FD_184406 | JGI IMG/M metagenome (GOLD analysis project Ga0209200, IMG submission 184406) | Active sludge microbial communities of municipal wastewater-treating anaerobic digesters from USA - AD_UKC033_MetaG (SPAdes) (version 2) | ecosystem: Engineered > Bioreactor > Anaerobic >... | reverse complement strand
TCTCTCTGAACATCTGTTACGATCTTCGTTTTCCGGAGCTCTTCAGGGCCAACTTGCCTGCAGAGGTCATGATAGTGATTGCCAACTGGCCGGAAAAGCGAGCCAATCACTGGCAGGCTCTTCTCAAAGCGAGGGCGATCGAGAACCAGTCATTTGTTCTGGGGCTAAACAGGACTGGGGTCGACGGCAACGGCATAGAATACGACGAGGCCTTTTCAGTACTCTTCGATCAAGATGGTAACGAAGTACCCTTTGAAGCAGAGAAGGGATTGCTTCTCTGGGAACTGGACTATGAGAGAATGAGTATTCTAAGAGACTGGCGGGAGAGATTCCCCGCCCTAAAGGATATATGAGGCTATAACCCCTAGTATAGGGTCCTATCTGATTCCCGTTTCAATACCTCTCTCATGAAGAATTCGTCGACGTTTTTCATCGAAATTCCGGTGAATCTTTTCTCGTCTATGTCGACTACAACTCCGTCGCAACAGGGTCCTGTACAATGCGGAGACTTTACAGTAGTAAGATTGCCTGAACTATGTTCACTAACCAGATCCATGAGCCTCTTACTGACCTCGGAAGAGCATTACATAAGGCACACGCTTCCAGTGCAAACTTCGATAATCAAGGGCAATCTTCCGTTTATGACTCCTTCCACAACAAATTATAAGCTTACAGAAGATGAAGTCTAAATCTAACTCAAAGGTACATATTCTTAATCTCCTTCATCTCGACTCTAAGTAAATTCTATTCTGATGCATTAACTCTCTTGAGTAGACTTAATCATGATCCACTTCACCTGTCAGGATCACCCCGAACTTGATCCGGGATCCGGGCTTTGAAATACAGTGATCGGGGATTGAAGGTTCGTTGTAGGAAGAGCAAGAAAGACCGGTTGTCCGTTGAATGGTTCTCCGTTCTCAAAGAAGAACGGTTGCAAGTTCCAAGAGGCAAGCGTAAGAATAAATGACGAGGTTCGGGGTAGGTGGTTGCGGGTTGGTAAGAGCAAAAGAAACTGGTTGACCGTTGAGCGGTTCTCCGTTCTCCGAGGAGAACCCGTTGCTCGTTCAAGAGCGAGGATCTGTCTTTGTTCTTGGTTAAATCAAAAAACACGAGATTCTGAATGGAGTTCAGATGACGCGGAGCGCAGGGTATCGATTACAGGGTCTGGGGTCTCGTGAAGAGAACTGGCAATCAATTCAGGGTTTCAATGCAACTGAGGAAGTTGTCCAGGCAGCGGTTTCCGGAAGTCCCTCACTCTGTCATCCCGGACTTGATCCGGGATCTGCACTTTTGAAGACCGTGGCCGGGGGCAGCGCGTTGGTGGTTGGAAAGAGCAGGAGAACTCGTTGTCCGTTGAATAGTTCTCCGTTCTCAGAAAAGAACGGTTGCAAGTTCCAAGTTGCAAGTTGTGAGAAGAAGAAGACCTTTTTCTAAAGGGCAATGAAGTGAGCTCGTTACTGACATTCAACAAGAGAGCATCGAGATTCTGAATGGAGTTCAGATGACGGTTTGTTGTGTTCTTAAGAATTACAGGACGCTTTCACGGTATTTGTTGTTTTCGGTAAGCCTGCCTGGATGCTGAAACAAGTTCAGCATGACCGATTCAGACGTTTTCGGAATAAGCATTCGTTGTCGTTCCACTGAGCCTTCCCCACCGAGCCTGCCCTGAAGCCTGCCCCAATGAGCCTGCCCTGAAATGCTCTTGTTCAGGGCTTCTGTTTGGGGTATCCTGTTCAGGGCTCCTGTCTGGGGCCTCTGTTGCAGAAGTTTTTTTGGAAGATGATCTTCCGCAGCTTTCTCGAAGATTTCACACTTCTACTGGTATGATTTCATATTGGAGGAGAAGAGATGAAGATTCTGATTGTTGAAGACGAGCGTAGTCTGGGCAGATTGCTTAAGGAGTCTCTCGAAAGAGAGGGCTTTGTAGCCGAACTTGCAGTCGACGGGGAAGAGGGACTTTATATGGCTCTCAACGGTCCATTTGACGTTATTGTCCTGGACATTCTGCTCCCCAAACTCACCGGCTGGCAGGTTCTTGAAAAGATCAGAGATTCGGGAAGCAGAATACCCGTACTGATGCTTACAGCTCTCGACAGCATCGAAGACAAAGTCCGGGGCTTCGACTTAGGAGCCGACGACTATCTTCCGAAGCCATTCGATATCCGGGAGCTTGTCGTCAGGATTCAGTCTCTTTTAAGAAGGGCCCAGTTCGGCGGAGCTCCTTCAAGGGTTCTTAGAGTAGGAGATCTGGAGCTTGATATGTCGCTCAAGACTGCCAGCAGGGGAAACGAGAAGATAGAACTTAGAAAGAAGGAGTACCAGATCCTTGAATATCTAATGCTAAACAGTGGCAGGGTCGTTCCGAAGAGCGAGCTCGAGGAACATCTCTGGAATGAAGACGACGAACTGTGGTCGGACGTAATCAGAAGCCATATAAAGAACATCCGCAAGAAAGTAGACGGAGGGCGAAGAAAGAAGTTAATAAAAACGGTCAGGGGAATGGGCTATGAAATCAGTGACAGGTGAAGGGCTGTCATTCAGAAAGGCAAAGAGGAGATGGACGCTATTCTTCACCCTCATAGTGGTCTCTCTCGTCTCGGTTTTGAGCCTCTTCATTTTCGTCCTCTCCCTCAGGCTTGAAAGAGGGGCCGAGATAACCGCCCTCAACAGAGTAGCAGACAGGATCGAATCCAGAATCGGAAGGGCACCCTTAATAGCCCTGGAGAGAATGCTCAGAAACTATTCCGGAAATTTAGACCTCTTCACCGCGGAGAATGAGATCCTCGAGTTCGTCACTCCTGACGGAGAGAGCGTTCTTCAGCTCGGAGGAAGAATAAAGAGCAGTATGCCGTTAGTTGAGGGGACTTCGAAGGCAAAGGTCGTTGATTACAACGACTCGGAACTCGAATACAACATTCTTACCAGAGCGATTAGAAACATGGCTGGACAGCCGGTCTTCTTTCTTCGCGTTGGAAGATCAACCGAAGGACTGAGCGAAAAATCTACTAGTCTTCTCTTTTCGCTTATTCTACTTATAGTGCTCGTTGCCGCCATCTCCTGGATAGTCGGTATGGCTCTTGCCGGATACGTTCTCACACCTCTGAGAGAAAGCTACGATAGGCTTCAACGCTTCACCGCCGACGCCTCTCACGAGTTAAAGACGCCCCTTACAGTTATGAGGCTGAGCGTAGATCTACTCAAGAGCAGGCCACTGGAAGGGGAAGCGAGAGATAAGATCGATGCGATTGACGGTGCAACCCGAAATATGCAGAATGTTGTCAATCAACTCCTGCTACAGGCAAAGGCACACAACGATAGCAAAGCTGTAATGTCTTCGCAGGATGTGAAACTGCTAGAGTTTCTCGAAGAGATGAAAGAGTATCACAGAGCCTTCGCCGAGTCGAAAGGTGTCCGAATAATCGTTGAGACCGATGAAAATCTCATCGTCAAGACTTATCTAGACAAGCTTAAAGTGGCGGTTGCGGCCGTGCTCGAAAATGCGATCAAGTTCACCGATGAGAAGAGCGATGTCATTGTTAGGGCTTTTGAGAGAGAAGGTTCACTCTTCATTCAGATAGGTGATTCGGGCCCCGGAATAGCTGACCCGGAGAAGGAAAGGATATTTGACAGATTCTACAAGATAGACGAATCTCACAATAGTTCGGGAAGCGGCATGGGTCTATCCATAGCGAAAGAGATGGTTGGCTCGCTGGAGGGTGAAATAACGGTCGAGAACCGCCCTGGCGGAGGAAGCGTATTTGAAATACGGATACCTTTAAGAAAGCACAAATAGGCTCTTTCTTCGCGGTGCGTTAATGACGCGTTCGGGGTAGGTGGTTGCGGGTAGGAAGAGCAAGAGTAGAAGTGATGCTGCCTCCGGCAGGAAGCGAGGCCGCCTTCGTCGGGAAGTGATGCCGCTTCCGCGGGAGGAATTCAGAAGCCAGTCTGCTTTCGCAGGCCAGCTCTCACTATGTAGGTCGAAACGACTGCTGTTTGTTTGAAAGAAAATGCTTCACGCAGTGAAAAAACAGTCCATGCCACGGATCAAGGGACGATCCTTTAGAAACTGTTTGTGCTTCTGAATAAGGATTTTAATCCTCCCTTGAGGGAGGAGGGCTACGTAGTGGCGGAGGGTGTTGGTCTTTGTATGCGAAAAAAGCCTACGCTCTCAAATAGTTCTTTTAGAGCGGTTGTTCGATGTTCATTCCTGGTTGCTTCTATGAGCATACCTATGAATCACAGACCAAACAGCTTGAAGAGTGAATTTGTAGTTCAATTGCGAAAAGGCCAACCTATTCCAAAAGTTGTTCAAAGACCACACTCCCCACCGCAAGCGGTCCCCCCCGCTCAAGCGGGGATTTAAGATCAAGAGCATTAAGAGCCGTCCTTCGAGAGCAGTTGCAAGTTGTGAGTTCCAAGTTGCAAGAATAAATGACGAGGTTCGGGGTTGGTGGTTGCGGGTTGGTAAGTGCCAAGAGCAAGTGAAACGGGATCACCGTTGAATGGTTCTCCGTTCACCGAATAAAAAGCCTTTTCTTCGTTCCAGAGCGAAGATCAGTTCTTCGTTCTTGGTTAGAGTCCCGGATCATGGACCCGTCCTTAGAAGAGCAGTTGCAAGTTCTCAGTTCCAAGTTGCAAGCCAGAGGCTGAACAAAAACGTCACATCCCGTCATGAACTTGTTTCAGCATCTCCTCCTAACAACCGCTGAGCGCTGCTGAAAACAACGTTGTCCGTCAACGGTTCTCCTCCGAGAAGACCAAGAGAAGAAGTGATGCCGCTTCCGCGGGAGGAATTCAGAAGCCAGTCTGCTTTCGCTGGCAAGTCTGGTTTCGCCTGGCCTGCTCTATCAAACTAAGAAGATAAGAGTCACTTCGGGCTGCCGATGACGTTACTCACAAACCAGTCCATGGTCAAAAGCTCTTCGTCGGTTGGTTTTTCACCCTCTGAATATCTTAGTTTTCCGTCTTGATCTTGCAAAGGCCCTTCAAAGGGATGATAATCGTCCTCAATTATCCGGCTTCTTTCTTCATTGACAAGTTTCTGAAGATCGGCGGGAACTAGATTACTCATCACTATGTCGACTACACTGTCCTCTATTCCGCCCCAGTATTGATAGCTGGTCCACTTTCCCTCCATTACTTCTTTTACGACTCTCTCGTAAAAGACTCCCCAGTTCCATACGGGAGAAGTCAGAAAAGTGTCTGGACTGAAGGCACTCATATCGGTGTTGTAACCAATAGCGTAAACGTCCCGTTGTCCGGCCGCCTGAACTGCAGCTGGCGAATCCTGGCTCTGAGCGATTACATCGGCTCCAAGATCCAGGAGGGCGTCGGCCGCCTCCTCTTCGGAAGAGGGATCGAACCAGGTCTCGGTCCAGATAACGTGCACGCGCGCATCGGGATTGACCTTTGCGATTCCAATCGCAAAAGCATTTATCCCCCTGATAACTTCCGGAATCTTGAATGTCGCTACATAGCCGATTATGTTGCTTTTTGTCATCTCCCCAGCGATGAGACCGGTCAAGTAGGCCGGCTCATATATCCTTCCGAAGTAGGTTCCGACATTTTCAGCGGTCTTATATCCCGAACAATGCATGAAGATCGTATCGGGATAGTTCTTCGCTATCTCCATCACATCGTCCATAAAGCCGAAGCTTGTACTGAAAAGGAGTTTGACGTTACGTTCGGCATAACTTCTAAGAACCTCCAGGTCCTGTTCTCCTTCAGTCACGTTTTCTATAAATGAAGTCTCGATTTGACTTCCAAACGTCTTTTCGAGATACCGCCTGCCTTCATCGTGTTTCTCTGTCCAGACGCCATCATCGGCCGAACCGACATAGATAAAGCCTATGCTTAGAGGCTCTGAAGCCAGAATAACTGCGCACAGTATGAATAGAACGGTAATAATCCCTTTCATGAGACACCTCCGTAGGTAGCTCGATAGCTGAATAAGAGCATCTTAATGGCCTTCCAATTGCAAGACCTATGGAATCCCGGTCCTATGAATCCCATTATATCCCACACTTTTGCCGAATTCTCTCGCATATTACTTTCTATAATATTACTGAAACTAGATCTCAGAGACTAAGGAGTTGAAGAAATGTTAGTCACAAGCCATGAGAAGCGATATTCAAATAAAACGGAAATGACTTTGGACGACCTTATCCAGAAGCTGAAGGACCTGGGCCTGCATTCTCTGAAGAGAGTTGTGGTGAGCGAAATCGAAGGAACTGATTCGCATCTCGTAACCGATAACCGCGTGATCGACCCTGACGATCTGGAGGAAACACTGCGTTCTTGGGAAGATGAATCGATTACGGAAGTAATGCTGCTAGATATGACACCGGTTCACAAGTATCACAACACATCCCCGTCTGCCACGGAAGTTATCTACGAACCCCCCGAGTTCTCGATTCAGGTTACAAGGGTGAGCAATGGAGTTGAGACAATAGTTGTGGCAGTTAAGAGCGTTGAGCCCGGTTAAGTTTCTATAAAGCTCTTTAACAAAGAACAGCGTGAACAATAGCAGAGCTACGATGACAGTCTGACATAGATTACTGGAACCGCCCCATTCGGTACGTGTAAAGGAGCGTGATAATCTGAGAACGGCAATAGATAGTGGCGAAGACTGTGCAGCATGTGACAGTGTTTTGTTGGTTACTCAGAAAAGGTAGTTCTTTGGAAAGGCCGGACTGCAATATTGAAAATGAGACATATCCTTGCAGTCCGGTTTATTGGTTAGTAATTCACAGAGTAATCGATTATTATTGAATGAGGCGGAAGTCACAGAGGTGTGATTCATGGGAACAAGAATAAATCTTGTTGAAGACGAGAAAAATCTGAACAGCGTGCTGACTTCCTATCTCGAAAAGGAGGGATGGGAAGTAAAGTCGTTCAAGAACGGCAGCGATGCATTTGATGAAATCGATGACTCTCCCGACATCTGGATTCTAGACATAATGCTGCCAGGAATCGATGGCTTCGAGCTCCTTAGAGAAATAAGAAAGAGGGATTCGATGATACCGGTGATCTTCATTTCAGCAAGGGACAAGGACATCGATAGAGTGATCGGACTGGAGATGGGAAGCGACGATTACTTGCCAAAACCCTTTCTTCCAAGGGAACTCGTCATTCGGGTCAAGAAGATTCTTGAACGCGTCCACCATTCCGGTGGAATCATATCCGTTCCACCATACAAGATCGACGAAGCGCGAAGAACGGTTACCGAAGAAATCGATGAGAATCAGTCAAAACTGATTGAGCTCACTTCTATGGAGTTCGACCTTCTCCTGCTATTTATCAGTGGCAAAGGCAAACCTTTTTCAAGAGACCAGATACTCGATAGAGTCTGGGGTTACGACCACTACGGAAGCGACAGGGCAGTTGACGATCTTGTACGGAGACTTAGAAAGAAGATGCCACATTTCAAGATCGAGACCGTCTACGGTTTCGGCTATAAGAGTGTGAACATATGAGATCGTGGAGCCTGTCCGACAAGCTCTGGTTACTATTCGCAGCCGTTCTTTCAATCCTCTTCCTTCTTCTCGGTATAGTCTTCAGATGGTCTATAAGAGACTTCTTCACAACCGAAGCGTACAGAACGATAGAGTACGCTCAGGAAGTAAGGGTAATCGAATTGCAGGGAGGGTTCATCCCTTTCGAAGATATCGACCTCAACAGTCTTAGAAATGTCAGAGACGTTGGACACATAATCGTCTTCGACAGGGAGTTTGACCTAATAGATTATTACCTGAACAGATTTGGAACCCAGGATAGCTCAGACAAGATTTCCCCGTCTCCGGATTCCACTTCCAGGGACATCTTAATTAGCGGAACGATTATCCCCGAAATACTTCCTGCCATTCAATCCATTAGAGAAAACGCAGAAAAGCAAACGTCATCTTCTGAGAGGTACGAAACACTACTTTCCGGCCGGAGTCTTTTCTATGTGATTCGCAATGAAGAGATCTCTGGAAGAGACGTCACGATGATTTCCTATATGTGGGATACGTACATGAACACTCTTTCATCGACGTTGTTCTCCAGGCTGCTGCTCGTAATGGCTATAATGACAGTGGTCAGTCTAGTTTTCATAATAGTCTTTTCTAGATACCTGACTAAGCCTCTCAAAAAGCTTTCAGAGGACGTGAGAATGATCTCAAAGAGAAACTGGGACAGGCCGATTTCTTTGAATAGAAGCGACGAGATCGGAGAGCTAGCCGATTCAATCGAGAACATGAGAAAGAGCCTCAGCGAGCAGGACAGAGAACAGCAGTCGATGCTTCAGTTTATCTCCCATGAACTAAAGACACCTGTCATGGTTATCCGAAGTTACGCACAGGCAATCAAGGACGGCATATATCCCGCGGGTGACCTGGATAGCGCTATAGACGTCATAGATAAAGAGATTCAGAGAATGGATCTGAGGGTAAAGGATCTTCTCTTCATAACCAGACTCGAATACCTGTCGCGTCACGACCTCGAAAAAGAGGAAGTCAATCTCTCAGAACTCCTTGAGGACACAGTCGGGCGATTTTCTTTCCAGAGAGACGACATAGACTGGAATCTGAATCTTAAAGACTTCAAGACCGAGGTCAATGAAGAACAGCTGGCGATAGCCATTGAAAACATACTTTCAAACCAGATCCGGTATGCGAAGAGCAGAATAGAGGTAACTATGGCAGTAAACGAGAGAGAAGAGAGTCTTTTGATACGATTCGCAAACGATGGAGAGAAAGTTGCCGAAACCAAACTGGAAGAGCTCTTCAAACCCTTCAACAAGGGGGTTGGAGGAGAAAATGGACTTGGCCTGAGCATAACGAGAAGGATTATCGAATTGCACGGTGGAGCTATTTCAATAGTTAATGAAGGTGAGTTCGTAGCAACGATCGTCACGCTACCGATTTAGAATTCTTTGTTGTTTCCGGAAAAACCGACAGTTAACCACTTTCTGAATTCAAAATGATCGAGACAAAAAAAGAGGGCGCAAATCGTGCCCTCTTGTATTTCTGGCCAGCTGAGGCCAGCCTCCCATTTTCCGGAATCTCTTGTGCAAAACCGGGAAAGGGATCGAACTCCAGTTAGACAGACAACTTCATTCAGCTTCTTCATTCTCGTCTTCTCAAGTGCACTTTTGGATCTAGTAGCCTGTAGTAAATGTTCTCTATCGGCATATTAGTCGGTGAAGATCATGCCCTTCCATGACTCCCTCAAATGCCATTCAACATAATACGCTAGCATGCAGAGAAATATGTGGGCCCTAACTCTCTTCTCAAGCCAGTGGTGTATTGGCCGTATCTTGAGATCCACTCCCTTTAGCGTCCTGAATGCCTTCTCAACTAATGAAACGGCGATTTTCTTCGAGAGGTTGCCATCTGATCTGTCCAGAAAAAAGTAAGTCACCTCTAAGCAGGCGAGACTTTCTCAGAAGAATGAGGAGCAATTGTTTGGGACAAACCCAGAAGGGCCGTCGACTTTTCTTATTAGGAAATGCTCTAGATTAACTCTCCACAAATATACATTTATACATTATTGCAGTGCTGAAGCCTATCTCTTACGCAATAAGTATGACTTTATCGCCCTCGCCGAGCGTTTGCCGGCTCCCATCGCTTCTATTACCGTTGCAGAACCAGTAACGATGTCTCCGCCGGCAAAGATGCCTTCGTCAACCCTGCCGCTGGCTTCATCGGCATCGATGTTGCCCCATTTGTTCAGTCTTACAGTTGAGAAACCGGCCTTCAAAATGGCATTTGGAGTCTGACCGATTGCTTCGATGACCATGTCAACTTCCATGATGAATTCCGATCCTTCAACCTGTATCGGTCTTCTTCTCCCCGAATCGTCCGGTTCTCCCAGAGTCATCTTTACGCACTTCATCCCGGTGACGTTGTTGTTTATATCTCCAATGTACTCAACGGGAAGGGTTAGCCAGTGGAACACGATTCCCTCTTCTACGGCATGGTGATACTCCTCTATTCTCGCGGGCATCTCTTCTTCGCTTCTCCTGTAGACCACATGGACCTCTTTGGCTCCGAGCCTCTTTGCGGTTCTTGCAGCGTCCATCGTCACATTTCCGGCTCCAATCACGGCCACTCTGTCTTTTATCTTTACTGGTGTGTCGTACATCGGAAAGAGATAGGCCTTCATCAGGTTTGTCCTCGTGAGATATTCGGAAGAGGAAAATATATTGTTGAGATTCGATCCCGGAATCCCCATGAATCTCGGGGCACCTGCGCCGATACCTATGAAGACGGCATCATATTCGCTCTTGATCTCTTCGAATGGAATCGTTCGGCCGACAATCTGGTTGAAACGGAATTCAACTCCCAGGCTCTTCACAAATTCGACTTCCTTTGCGACGATCTCTTTAGGGAGTCTGAATTCGGGAATACCATAAACAAGCACACCTCCCGCCGTATGGAAGGCTTCGAAGACTGTAACCGAAAAACCCTCTTTCGCGAGATCGGCGGCGGCCGTCAATCCGGCCGGACCTGCACCGATTACTGCAACTCTCTTGTTTACGGACGGCTTCACGGTGGTCTCGAGTGGAATATTCTGATCGGCGACGAATCTCTCCAGTCTCCCTATTGCAACGGGCTCGCTGCCGGGAATCTTTCCCACGACGCAGGCCATTTCGCACTGCTTCTCCTGAGGGCAAACTCGTCCACAGATGGCCGGAAGGTTGTTTGCATCTTTCAAGATTCTCGTGCTCTTCTCGATGTCACCCTCTCTAAGGGCCTTGATAAAACCGGGGATATCTATTCCAACGGGGCAACCGGCCACACAGGGTTTGTGTTTGCACTGGAGACATCTATTTGCCTCAGCGATCGCCTCTTCCTTAGTGTAGCCAAGTGCGACCTCCTCGAAGTTGTTAACTCTCTCCGAAGGGTCGAGTTCCCTCATTCTTACTTTGAACTTCTCAACCATCCTTCTCACCCAATTCATGTACGTATTTCTCAAGAGCAAGCCGTTCCTCTTCTCTGTACTGATACTGCCTTTTGATCAGCTCGTCCCAGTTAACCAATCTGCCGTCAAACTCCGGTCCATGAACGCAGGCGAACTTCATCTCGCCTCCGACCTCAACCCTGCAGGCGCCACACATTCCCGTGCCATCAACCATTATCGGATTGAGAGACACCCAGCAAGGTATGTCATTCTGGGAAGCGAGAAGAGAGACGAACTTCATCATAACCATCGGACCGATTGCCCATATCGTTGCTGGCGTATAATCTGCGATTACCTCTTTGAGCGGGTTCGTAACGGTTCCCTTAACTCCGGCAGAGCCGTCATCTGTAGAGAGGTAAAGCCTGTCAAGAAAGGGTTTAAACTCTTCGACCATAATCAGATGATCCTTGTTCGCCGCACCCAGTATACCGATTACCTCGTTTCCGGCAGATTTGAGAGCCCTTGCAACGGGAAACAAAGGAGCTATTCCCACGCCTCCACCAACAACACAGACCGTTCCAAGTTTCTCGATCTCGCTGGGATTTCCAAGGGGGCCGACTATATCGGCTACGGATTCTCCTTCGTGCATTGCACAGAGTTTATAGGTGCTCTTTCCAACGGCCTTCACTATTACCCTTACCCTGTCTTTTTCTGCCGACGCTATCGTGAGAGGAATCCTCTCACCAAACTCGTCTATCCTTATTATCAGGAACTGACCTGGTTTTGCGTATCTGTAGATATCTGGATGAGAAAGCCAGATATCATACGTATCGGGAGCGATTCTTTTCTTTGAGAGAACTGCGTGCATTCAATCACCTCATCTTAATGATATCAGAATCCTCATCACAATATAGAAGTTATTAAACCTAACTAAAACTCTGAAGCGGGGAGATCCAGAAGTTGAACTACCATCTCTTCTTCCCTTAGAAGAAGTCAGCATAATGTCATGTCAGAATCATCAAAAGTAGGAAGGACTAACGGTCTTGATTCTCCGATCGAACTCTTTTTTTCTCTTTACACCGCTTTCTCTGATTCAAAGCTGATTGTACTTCCATAAACTTAACCGCCAGATTGCCGAGAACCTAATTTAAAGCCTGCCCAACGTTGTACGCTCTTCGGTACAATCAAGGCAGGAGAAAAACATGGAAAAAGATCCGAAGAAGAAAGTCAAACTCACTGCGCTGTTTCTATTTCTTTGGATAACGAAAATAACTCTTCCTTTGCTGCCAACAACTCACTTTTTGTTGTTGACGGCATTTTGTTAATCGAGGAGCTCTGAAAAGCTTTACAGATGGCCGATCTGTCACAGGCTCTTCGTCGCATCTATCTTCAGCTATCTCTATTTTCACGCCGTAAGGAGGAGAGCGATGAACCTTGCCTTTCTGTTGCTTTGGTCTACTCTAGCCTTGACGATGATTATGATATCCAATACTGCCGATGCACTTGTCCTCATCGGGGTTGCCTCTACCGTTTCCATTCATCTGTTGAAACTGAAGATACTGACAGCCGAGATCCTTGTAAAAGTTAGGGAGGGCCTTAAGAATCCAGAGATTATCGACGAATACCCCTGCTCAAATGACTGAGGCAACTCCAGAAAGCCGGTTTTTTTCGATTTGAAAGGCCTTCGAGAGATTTCAAGACTTTTCGGGTCTTCAAGATAGGGCAGGCATATACTGTGTGATCAATCTCCAGATAACAAGGGTCTTTCAAATCAGCATTACTCTCCGGAATCACGGATCTCTTCGAGAGTTCTACCGGTCTTTACCGAATCCGGTTCGGTGGCTGTCGGATTTCTCCGCGCATCGGCCTCCTCATCATTCATCTTCACGAGAAGCCATCTCGCTTTGCTGCCTTTACCGGTTCTTATGAGAGCGTACCCGCCTCTTAGTTTATGGCCTTCGAGCCAAATCGTGATATGCCCGTCTTCTATCTGCTTCGACAGAGGATTCGATTCAGGGTCTTCCTTCAGATTTCTGTAGCTTCCCCGGTCCCATAGAAGGACCGTACCGCCTCCATACTCGCCTTCGGGGATATTTCCCTCGAAGTCGCCGTATTCAAGGGGATGGTCTTCGGTTGGAACGGCCAGCCTCTTTTCCGATGGATCTGTTGAGGGCCCTTTGGGAACGGCCCATGACTTGAGAACTCCGTCCACTTCTATTCTGAAATCGTAGTGAAGCCTCGAAGCAGCGTGCTTCTGAATGACGAATACCGGCCTCTCTTTTGACCATTCAACAGTGGCCTCTCTCCCGTCCGGTTCCGATGTCTTGCTGAAATCTCTCTTTTCCACGTATTTATCTAGTTTCTCTTCTCTTTCTTTCACTGTTCACCTCCTGACATGGCAACATACGTGAAAGCTGAAGTACCAAACCACTGAACAGAGGATATTTGGCCCAATTATACCAGCCGGAGATTGGCGGTTTTCCAAAAACAGAAGCTTCAACAATTCACGCCTTTAGTATTTTCAGCCTATGATAAGGGTTAAGGAACAAGATCTCTGATCTTCCCGTCGTCTTTCATCTTTCTGGCGAGATAGATGAACGGTGTGTCTAGAACGGCAACGACCCATTTCAGAATATAAGTGGACCAGAATATCTGCCACCAGACACCTGCCGGAAAGACTCCCGCAAAGGCAATGACAGTGAAGACGGCCGTGTCTATCAATTGCGAGATCATTGTACTCGCATTGTTCCTTATCCAGATGTGCCGTTTCTCGGGGAACCTCTTCTTCCAGAAGTCGTATGCCCACACGTCGTGCAGCTGAGAACACCAGTATGCGGCAAGGCTCGCAAGAGCGATGCGGGGAAGGAGACCAAATACCACAGAAAGGTGTTCTTGCGAAAAGTCTGAAGGGTGGGGCTCGAAGGCGAGCGCAATTTGCATTATCACAGTAACGGATATTAGAGAGAAGAATCCCACGTAGACGGCCTTCCTGGCTTCTTTCTTTCCGTGGTTTTCCGATAGGATGTCTGTAGCGAGGAAAGAGGTCGCATATACGATATTTCCGAGCGTGGCGGCCATCCAGAAGAGAGAGACTGTCTTGATAACCTGCACGTTAGCTATTATCGCGGCAATGGCTACCCATACGTAAAGGCCCGTCTTTCCCCACCATCTGTATGCTATGGTAATCAAAGCAAAGTTCACTACCAGCATTAAGAACCAGAGAATCTCATTCATCTATTTCTCCTTCTTCATATGATCTTGGAAACCTCAAAGCTCCCTTTCGCATTTTATCGCATAAAAGATCTTGAAACCACCGAAGGATGTTTCGTTTGATCTCATATGGTATTGCATTTGATTATTAAGTAAAAAGCACAATTAGATGCGGGAGGAGCTCACTAAGACTATGCCAAGAAGCGGCCGGACCGGGTCGTCAAGAAAACACCGTTACCACGAGAACTTCGCGTGTTCAAGCATATTCCTCAATGAAGCGCTGACGGATGAGCAATTCAGTTGCGGTCGACAAGATCCGACGATTTAGGCTCATCCAAGATCTCCTCGATCTCTTCCAGTTTTTCGTTTACCTCGGCAAGAGCTTCTATCTCCCTGACTTTTGGGAGCAGCCTGCTTTCAAAAGAACCCACCCCATCATTGTAGGCCCTTACGGCGTTCTTAAGATGGCCCTGTAATCTGCTGTAATGGGAAAAAAAGACCCGAAATCTTTCATAGAGCTCCTTAGAGGCTTGAACGAGACGCTCGGCATTTTCTGTAAGACTATACTGCTGCCATCCATACGCGACGGACTTTAGCAACGCAACGAGATTCACAGGAGAGGCGATTAGGATCTTTCTTGAAACGGCATATTCGAAAAGTTCAGGATCTGCGAGAAAAGCGGCGTTGATTGCCGACTCCAGAGGAACGAACATGACAACAAAATCGGCCGTTCTACTGAAGGCCTCAGAGTATTTCTTGCCGGCAAGCCTGTTAACGGTATCGCGGACATTCTTCGCGTAGTTACCCATGAGCTGCTTTCTAAGAGATTCGTCTTCTTCTTCCAGCGCTGTCAAATAACTGTCCAGCGGCACTTTGGCATCGACGGGAATGAAGGCGTTATTGGGCAGCTTCACTATCATGTCCGGTCTACCGTTATCGATAGACTCCTGTTCCACGAAGTCAACATGCTCGGTCATCCCGCTGAGCTCAACAATGCGTCGAAGCTCTATCTCGCCCCAACGGCCGCGTGTCGATCTGTTTCTCAAGGCGCTCTTGAGATCCGTTACGCCCTGTCTGAGGTCGGTGTTGGCTTCTGAAAGCATCTTCAGCTGCTCTTCAAGAGCTTTATAAGCTCCTTCCCTTTTCGATTCAAGCTCTTTAACATTTTTCTCGAGCTTTTCAAGATTGTCTCTTACCGGGCTGACAAGGCTCTCGAAATCCTTTTTCTGGCTTCCCCAGTCTTCTTTCTGGAGTTTCAGTAGGCCAGAGAACTTGTCGTTTGCCTGTCGAATGAAGTTTTCAGTACTGGAATTCAAAACGTCCGAGGAAATCGCTTTGAAAGTTGATTCAAGTTCCTCCTTGGCAGAAGTCAGCCACTTGAGCTTCTCATCTCTATCCGAGACATCCCTTTCGAGATCCTTAAGGCTGAGTTGTAGCTCCTGGTTCTTCTTGATACTACGGGATAATCTTCTAACTGATGCAATCGCGAAGAGAAAGGAGATCAGTGTAACTATCGACAGAATTATCAGGGCGATAAGCATACTTAACCCTCCATCCGTAACGAGACGGTCTATCCGCCATCAAATAAAAACCATACAAAACAAATAAACGAATGAATACCTAAATATTATAACAATTCGTCTCGCTGCCGTCAAAACAGGCTATGAAGCTTGAAAGAGATGGAGCGGGAAATCATTCATGTTTTTCGTCTTCTCCAGAGGTTAATGCCGATCCCCATCGACACAAATAACCAGTGGATCAATCAAGATACGAGTCTTCTTGCCAATTCGACTGCTGCCGAGCTGTCTGGAGAATAGCCGTCTGCCCCGATCTCTTCGGCATAGGTCTGGCTGACAGGGGCCCCGCCTATCAAGACCTTCACATCGTCACGAATTCCTGCCTTCTTAAGTTCTTCAATCACTCTGGGCATATTCAGCATGGTGGTTGTCAACAGGGCTGAAATCACAAGAATATCGGGCTTCGCACCCTTGGCTGCCTCAACGAACTCTTCGGGCTTCACATCGACACCTAGATCGATTATCTCGAAGCCCGCTCCCTTGAGCATCATGCAGACGAGGTTCTTTCCAATATCATGGAGATCTCCTTCTATGGTACCGGCGACTACCTTCCCGATCTTCTTGACCCCTCCGCTTACAAGAAGCGGCTCTATAAGGTCCATACACTGGTTCATCGCTTTTGCGGCAACAAGGACCTCAGGAACGAAATACTCGCCCTCCCTGAAGAGCTTCCCGACTTCGTCCATACCCGGGATAAGCGCACCATCAAGGATTTCCTTCGCGCTGAGTCCTTCCGCGAGAGCCTCTTCAGTGGCTACCTTTGCCTCTGCCGGCATTGTCTCGATTATCGCCTTCCTTATCTTCTCCAGACTTTCCATCTTCAACCTCCCGTACAGTTTTCAATATTCAAAGAGCAAGGCATAAAAAACGTAAATCCGAAAGATTTCTTCAACGCCTTTCTCCAAAGAGTCTATCTATTACCTTTTTCACGGTAGTGACGCCGCTTATTCTGTGGACCTCGCTTCCGCAGAAGGCGAACCCGTTTTCCAGATCTCCCTTGCAGGCATTCAATAGTGCCTCCGCAATGCAGTAAGGCGCTTCTTTATAATTACATGTCTTTATGCATTGATAGGCGCACTTGAAGGGCTTTCTTTTACCATTTTCGACATCCTCTATGAACTTGTTCCTGATTGCTCTTCCTGGCATTCCCACGGGACTCTTGATTATCGTGACATCTTCGCTGCGCGCATCGACAAATGCCTGCTTGAACCTGTAGTCTGCATCGCACTCTTCCGTGGCAACAAAGGCCGTTCCCACTTGAACAGCAGAAGCTCCCAGCTTGAAGACTCTCTCGACATCATCTCTGTCAAATATGCCCCCGGCAGCTATAACAGGTATATTCTTCCCAGTATCAAGTTTTACTCTATCAACAAACTTTCTAATTTCAGGTAACGTCTTCTCCAGCGAACTCTCTTCGGAAAAAATCTCCTCGACTCTGTATCCGAGGTGGCCGCCCGCCTTAGGTCCCTCCACAACGAAGCCGTCGGGGACGTATCTGTACCTGCCAAACCATCTCTTGAATATTACGGTCGCGGATTTCAGAGATGAGACCACAGGAATGATGGCCGTCTCCGATCCTTCTTCGAGATAAGAGGGAAGATCTAGAGGCAGTCCTGCGCCTGAGACGATCACGTCTATCTTCTCCTTCACGGCCGTTGCCACCATCTCTGCGTAGTTTGTGAGGGCCACCATTATGTTGACTCCCAAAACCCCTTTTGTCTTCTCCCTTGCCCTTCTTATGGTATTCCTGAGGCCATCGATGCTTGCCTGCCTGAAGTTGCTTCTGTAACCTTCAACCGTCATACCTATACCTGCCGTTCCAATGACCCCTATTCCACCTTCATTAGCAACGGAAGCGGCCAGGTTGTCCAGAGATATTCCTACGGCCATTCCTCCCTGAATTAGCGGAAGCGATGTTTCATGATTCTTTATCTTGAAGACTTCTATGTCGTCACATCCTCTCGATGCCTAAAGTGTGCATGATTCATAATAACCTAATTTGATGACCAAACTATTCTACTTTGAAAAGAATTCGATTAAGTCGTCTGCCGATTACTCTTTTATCCATTTGTACTATCCTTACTCCGATGAAAGATCGCAGAGAAACCCGTGAATCTCCACCATCGCCAGTGTATCCATCCTGCAGTACTCAAGCATATCTCTTCTTATTTTTTCTATCTCTGACTCTCTGTAATTTCCAAGAGCCATGTTCACGAAAACATATCTGGCATCGTCACCGTTGTGTATAAACAGTCCCTCATAACCAACACCTTTCACTAGCGCAGGAAGAAGCCTTTTGATCGAGAAGCTTCCGCCGAAGTCGGGATGATATATGTGGTTTTTCACAAGGAGTTCTGAATCTACAAACATCTCCGAGAAGGATATGAGCTGTTCTGAAAGCTCCGGAAAATCTTTGTATCTGTTAGACAGCCATCTCAGAATATTCCTCTCGACGGAAGCATGGTGTGCCATAAGTGTTCTGCAGTCCTTGAGGTCTTCAACCAGCCTTTCGGCTAGCAGAAGACTCTCATCCCTCGAAGGATTGTCGAAGAGAAACTCCCTGTGTTCCAGGACGTCCGAGACTTCCCTTCGAATGTGCAGTGAATACTGATAAGGAATACCCTCGTAGGGAGCCAATCCATCGTACAGGGGGATGACTGAGGCGGCGGTCTCGAAATCGAGATAACCTATTGGATACTTGAAGCTGTTCAGTTTTTCTCGCAGTTCTTCTGGTTCGTCAAACACAATCCTTCCTTCTTTAGCTCCGCGAAAGACCCTCTGCAAAAGGGGTTTGTCGCCGAGTGCCTCTCGCGGAAGCTCTTCTAGATAGAAGTATCCCCTTTCGATCAAAGCATCTGTCTTGTCGGCACCCAGTCTGGGAAGCTCAAAGATGCTAAGCTTCCTTTCCAGGCCGAAGCATCTTCTAAGATGCTCGCAGTCCCTGCATTTGTATCCCAGCGAACCGGAAGGGATCAATGTTGAAGTCAGGATAACTGAGGCAGGTTCGAGTTTTGCCTTTATCTCACTTTTCTGGGCAGAGACCTCGTCCGTAACATCTATGATCTCAAAGAGCTTCCGGTCCTCGTCGCCCTTGCGATACATCCTTGAGACCATTATCAAGCAGGCTCTATTGACCCTGTGACCCAAGCTTTCTATGACAGATACCGTGTAAGAAAGATCCCTTATGTAGTCCTTTGTGTTCGATGAACCGGCAAGGCTGGACTTGACCTCGAAGACATCCAGTGACTCGCCCTCTTTTATCACAACATCGGCCCTTGAGACGAAATCGCCGCTGATAAAGGCAGGCTCAAAAAGAGTTACGGATTCCCTATCGCCGATAATCCGTTCGGTTATGAAGGAGGCCTCAAATGGATCCATTTCCTCTATCAGAATACCTTCGGGAAAGAGACTTCTAGCCCTTCTGCCGACATCGAGGCCTTCTTTCATCCTGAAATCTTCTGCAATGGTCGGCCTGAATTCCCGGGGCTCATTCCTCTCGATCCATCCCCTGACAGGGCAGTAATCGTACTCTAAAAACATCTTCTTAGTAATAAGTTTCACAGTATCTCTCCTGCAAAACACCGATCAGAATTATCAATTTCACAAAGATCACAGACTCGCAAGTCTCATAACATCCGGCGTGAAGATTAAGCGAGCCGTTTCCAATCTGAGATATCTTCTTACTGCTGTTCAAAAACCCGTACTCTTGCACTTTCATACTTTTCTTCAAGTGTCATGTATTCATTATACTGATAACACAAATTGATTCTCGTCTTTCACGGACGTGAAAAGTTCGTGATTCCTTTGCTTCATAGGGTAATGGGAAAAGGGCATCTCAACCTATTGTCGAAACGCTCCTCATAACGCAGCTGCTGTAGAAATGAATCCCATAACCATTGACAGTCCTCGCACAGGATGTTCGTACCGAGATAACTGAGTCGAACCATCCCTTTCCACATCTATCTGTTCTTAATCGCCATTTAGAACAGATAGATATCGTAATACATCATAATCAAATCTACTCAAGAGATATTTTGACATACACATACACAATGCTATAATATATAATAAGAGTAGTAATAACCATTACTACTATACAATATTCTCTCGGAAATATCAAGAAAGGGTTGATCGAGTATGAGTGATTATACGACTCTGTGCAAATTGGGATTCTCGACAAATGAAGCTAAGTGTTATATCGCGCTGCACAAAAAAAGTCCTTTGACAGGCTACCAGGTTGCAAACGAAGCCGGAATAACCAGAACAATGGTCTACGACATACTTAGGCGGCTTGCAAGGAAAGGGTATATAGAGGTAATTGAAGGCAATCCCAGACTGTACTCGGCAGTTGCTTACAAGAGACTGGTTTCAAACATCAGAAATGATTATGAAAGGAGGCTAGAAGAGCTGGAAGAGACTCTAGAGAAAATCTCCCGAGAGGTTGTTGACAACGAATACGTTCTCAACATCTCGGGTCGAACAGAAGTGATTAGCCTCATCAGGAAAGCAATAATCGAAGCAAAGAGAGAAATTTATCTTTCAATCTGGGACTCTGAAGCAAGGCTCTTTGAAGATGACTTGAAAAAAGCTGATGATAGCGGTGTGAAAATCTACATATTCTCCTTCTGTAAGCTTCCATTTGATTTTGGTATTCAGTACACATACGGAATGAAAGATGCCAAAGAGAACTTCCCTCGCAGGAGAATAGTAGCCGTTTTTGACAGAGAACTCGCAATTATGGGAGAAGGCAACGAAGAAATCAACGAAATAGGAATAACGACCAGGAACCAGATGATAATGCAATTGGCGATAGATCAAATACTTCTCGATATAATACTCCTTCACACTTTGAGAAGCGGGGGGTACATCAATAAAGAAATTCAGATAGACGATTATCACAAAAGTATCGACGATTTCTTCAAATCCATAAGTCTTCCGAAGGATTTGCCGTTAAGGATCGATGAGTAGTCGACGTTGTTTAATAGTCCGCAGCAAAACATCACTATATAGGGGGGTTCTAGGATGTTCAGAGAGCTTTCATACTACAAGCCGGATCTAGACAAAACCGTTGGGATGATGGACAAAGTCTACAGAGACGCACTCAATCACAAGGTAGGGAATGTAACTTTTAGAGCGCTTCCAAAATCAGATGTCGCACTTTACTCCCGGTTTGATCTGACCAAATACAACTACGAAAATGATATCGAACAGTATGCTAAGGACCTCTGTGAACTCTACAGAGAGTCTTTTGAGGAAAGGAGAAACGTAGACGATAACATGGTGCCAAGCGTATCACCCGTACTCGGAATTGCAGATTATTCAGCTTTTGTATGTGGTGATATTAAGTTTCACAGGGATACAAGCTGGTTCAAACCTGTTCTACGAGAAATAGAAGACTTCAAAAGTCTTCCGAAGCTAGGAACGGCTTACTGGTATAAGAACTTCCTGAACATCTGTGAGGAAATCTTGAAAATATCTTCCCCTGCCGGAATCCCCTTTCTTCGCGGGTTCTTCTCCCCGCTGGATCTTGCTGCGTCTCTTCGAGGAGAGGCAATTTACACTGATTTCTATGAATTCCCCGCAGAGCTTCATAGTCTTCTCGACTATTGCGCAGACGCACTAATAGCATTCGCAGAAGATGTTTATTCTCTTGCTCACAGGTATCTTGCTGGCAAGAAATACGGAATGTGGCACATTAAGGACTGTATCTACATGTCTGAAGACACAGCCTGCATGATTTCGCCGAAACTGTACAGGAAATTCTGTGCGCCTTATACTCAGCGTGTAATTGACCATTTCGGAATAGGTCATATGCACTGTCACTCAAGAGCGCTTTACCTGGTTAAGGAAATCTGTTCGCTTGATAAAGTCGCAAGCATCTGGATTGCAACTGATCCAAATCAACCGAGACCAATAGAAAACATCACATACCTGATCGATTCGTCTAACGGAGTCTGTCTTTCCATTGACTGTGACAGATTTGATGAGATAGAGGGAAACATTGAAGAATTGAGAAAAGGAAATTTCTCAATCACATTGCCGGTTGAGACTGCTGAAGAGGCAGAGCAATCGGCAAGAGATTTTTGGGAACTGTAAGCACTCTTTGCGCAACATAGGAGGCGGTTTTCTGTTGAAGAAGACTTGGGTAGTAGTCTTCACATTCATTTTGACCGGAATATCGCTTTTGTCAAGCGAATCTGATTTTGCTGTACGGATTTGGTTCAGCCATATTGACTCGGAAAACCAGGTGATGGCAGACATTGCAAGTGAATTCACACTAGAGACGGGAATACCAGTCGAAGTAGTATCCAGGCGATCGATATTCGACGCACCAAGAGACCTAGCAAACTATGCTGAGGCTTATGACAGACCGGACATCGTTCTCATGCAGGCACCCGATATTGGAAACATGGTGAAATCCGGGTTTATCCTCCCGGTTGAGATCGACTCCGATCTAAGAGAGAGATTTGTTAGTGTTGCTTTTGAAGCCTTTAAATATGACGGCGAATACTACGGCGTGGGTTACTCAGTCGATACATCAGGACTTGTCTACAATAAACAGTTAATACGCGAAGAAGATATTCCTAAGACCTGGGAAGATTTCTTTCTAGTAGCAGAAGAGCTTACGGTTAGAGACAGCAGCGGAAAGATTGTTCAGTACGGAACTCTTATAAATCCTAAGGATATGTGGTTCAACTATCCGATTATTAAGGAGTACGGAGGATACTACTTCGGAGTTCTTCCAGACGGATCCTGTAATCCTTATGATGTCGGACTGGACAACGAGGGGATGCTTGCTTATGTTGAGAAAATAAAGGAACTCCAGTCCAAGGGACTCACTCTAACTAATCCAAATGCCACCGAAAGTCATATTTCCGCCGAATTTGCAAACGGTAGAGTAGCCATGATACTGTACGGTTTGTGGAATGCTTCGATATACAAATCTATGGGAATAGAGTATGGTATTTCTCCCCTTCCGGTGGGGAAGAATGGGAAGGTCTCTAAACCTCTTGCAACCGTTCAGGGGTTCGTAATCAATAGATTCACGAATGATCTAGATGCGACAAAGAGCTTCTTGGAGTTTATCTTGAAAGACGAGAATCAGCAGAGGCTTATTGAGGCCGGTAATAGAGGAGACAGAAAAACTGGAGAGAGAAACCCCGCGAATATATCTGTAATAAACAGCAAGTATATCGAGGAGGATACGGTTCTGTCCTCTCTGAGCAACATAGGGTTCAACTGCGAACCATTCCCCAATGTTCCTGAGGGACCAATTTGGTACAACTACACTTCGACGGCCCTAAGGGCGATATTCTACGGTGATACTGCAGGCAACGAAGTGGACGCTCAGGAGAAGTTGCTAGAATTGGCAGAGAGGATAAGAGCCGACGTTGCACTCATCAACGAAATACCCGAGAAGATTGATATTCAGGCTTCTCATGTTTTGATCTTTGCAGCATTTCTAGCCGGATTGATCGCAGCTGTAGTTCTTCTTAGAAAAGCGACGAAGAGGAATACATCGCAGATAAGCCCTCTTGACAGAACGGAGAAACTAGGCACCAAGAACACTATGATCGCTTGGGCAATGCTCTTACCCCTGCTTCTTCTCCTTCTAGTGTTCTATGTTTTTCCGATATTTCACAACATCTATCTTTCGGTGACTAATTATAGTGGCGTAAATCTAAGGGATTACGGAATTGTAGGATTAACGAACTACCGCGAGATATTCACGAGCGGCATCGGTGGTCTTGCATCGATGTTTGTCTGGACAATAACTTTTGCTTTCATGGTCGTGACTATTTCATTTATTGTGGGCACTGCACTTGCCGTTACACTGGACAAGGTTGGTATTAGAGTAGCTAAAGTGTACAAATTGATCTTCATTCTACCTTGGGTGGTTCCCAGCGTAATCACCCTTCTCATGTGGAGAGGGATGCTTGAAGATCAGGGACTCGTTAATCAGATACTGAGTTTGTTCGGAATCAACTCAGTTCCCTGGTTGTCGCACTGTTTGGCTGCCAGAGCAAGCAGTATAATTGTGATGAGTTGGTTTTCATTCCCGTATTTCATGGTTATCTCTTCAAGCATACTCAAATCAATCCCCAAGGACTACTTTGAAGTAGCGAGAATTGCAGGCGCAGGAAGACTGTACATTTTCTTCAAGATTACAATTCCCCTTATTATAAGAGCGATATTTCCCATGCTCGTTATGTCATTTATCATGCAGTTCAATCAATTCGGAGTCTACCTGCTAACCCAGGGGGGACCTCCTGGAAGCCGGCTTGGCTCTCCTGGTGCCACCGATCTGTTAATCACATATGTATTCAATACTGCTTTCAATACGAAAAGATATTCCCTGGCGGCAGCTTACTCGGTGATAGCTTTCTGTTTTGTCGCCGTATTTGCAGTTGTATCTTTGAGAATCGCAAATAGGAAGTCCTATTAATTGTGACCGTGTCTTATGGAAACAAACAAAGAAAACTCAATTTGAGGAGTGGTGAGATACATGTACAATGTGAAGAAGAGAGTCGGTAGAATCCTGGTTCATTTTATCCTTCTGATTTTGGCAGTTGTGACTATAATTCCTTTCTTCTTCGTTGTGTTGATCTCCTTGGGCAAGAACGTGATTGATACAAGTGTATTCTTTGTGAAAGAACTTACTCTCGACAACTACAGTAGGCTCTTCACGGAAACCAGATTTTCAAACTGGCTAATAAACTCTCTGTTGCTGGCGACGGTCACTATGATTCTCTCGGTTATCGTGGTTTCGCTTTCCGCTTGCGCTTTTTCGAGGCTCAGGTTTCAGGGGAGAACAAAGCTCTTCAATTTTGTGCTTTTGATACAGGTCTTTCCTCTTACTCTCTCGATGGTATCGATATTCAGGATATTCCTTGCTTTAGGACTGTTGAACAAAATAGAAGGCCTGATCATTGTGGATTCGGCATTTGCTTCCGCCGGTCTTGTTCTTATCGCAAAAGGTTACTTCGATACGATACCTTATTCGCTGGATGAGGCAGCAATGATAGACGGGGCGAATAGATTCAGAATCCTTACTCAGATAACCCTGCCGCTTGCTAAACCCATGATTGCAGTTGTTGCTATCCAGAGTTTCGTAATCGCGTACAACGAGTACGCAATCGCGAGCACAGTGATGACTCAGAAGCTCGAGGCGATGCCTCTTGCAGTCGGACTTCAAAGCATGATAGAAGGTCAATTTGGGATCAACTGGAGCGTCTATTGCGCTGGGGCTGTTTTGGGTAGTATTCCTATGCTAGTGCTATTCTATTCTCTTCAAAAATACTTCATAGGTGGATTGACTGAAGGGAGCGTAAAGGCATGAGAGTTCAATTGTCGACAAGGAGTGTGAGCAATGGATAGATCATCGATATACCATATATCCGAACACAACTACGCTTACGCAACAGCCAATGATACTCTTGCTGTGAGGGTTAGAACAAGAAAAGATGATGTGAAGAGAATCCTTGTTCACTACAAAAATCTTTATGATCATTCTGAAAGAATCAGTACAACCGAGATGAAGAAAATTCTAACCGATGGGATTTGCGATATGTACGAAGCTTCATTGGTGGTAGAAGAGAAACGTTTTAAGTACTATTTTGAGCTGTTCGACGTTGTGGATCATATTTTTCTTACCTCGGACGGTCTGCTTGATAATTTCGAATCAGGCAGCTTCTTCTACTACCCATACATAAACGACGACGACATATTTGGTCTTCCAGCATGGGCTGAAGGAGAGATAATCTATCAGATCTTCGTCGATAGGTTCTTTGACGGAGACCCTTCGAACAATCCTGAAGGAACCAGGTCTTGGAACGTTCTGCCCGATAAGACAATTGAGTCACACGGTGGCTTCAAAGGAGAGCTAAGAAGGAATACGTATTACGGAGGAGATATCGAGGGGGTTATAAAAAAGCTTGATTACATAAGGGGTCTTGGTGCCAAAATCATTTATCTGACCCCTATCTTCAAATCCGACTCATATCACAAATACGACATAAATGACTATTTTGTGATCGACAGAGCGTTTGGTGACAAGGCCAAAGCAAAAGAAATGGTGGACGAAGCTCATAGACTCGGTCTGAAAGTCCTTCTCGACGGTGTATTCAACCATTGTGGTTATGCAAACCGGCTTTTCATGGATGTAATAGAGAATCAATCGCAATCCAAATACAAGGATTGGTTCTGCATAAGAAGTTTCCCTGTAAATGAAAACAGAAAGGACTACGACAGCTTCGGAAACGTAGCCCCTTCAATGCCGAGGCTTAACACGAGTAACCCGGAAGTGATACGGTACGTGATTGACGTAGCGAAATATTGGACTGAAGAACTCGGAGTAGATGGATGGAGGATGGACGTTGCCGACGAAGTCTCACACAGGCTATGGGTTGAATTCAGAAGTAAGATGAAAAGGAAATGGCCTGAAATGTTACTCATTGGAGAAATATGGAATCATGCTTCGAGGTGGCTTCAGGGAAGCGAGATGGATACAGTTACTAACTACAAGTTCATGAGAACGCTTCATCTCTTTTCCCAAAGGACGATCGGTTCTCATGAATTCTGGAACAGAACCGGGGCAAATATGATGCTGTACAAAACTCTCGTGAACAATTACCTGGTCAATTTGGTAGGAAGTCACGACACGAAAAGGTGCCGAACCACACTCGGCAGCGAAAGACGACATGTACTGGCGGTGCTAGTAACTCTAGCTTTTCAAGGTATGCCCCTGATCTATTACGGAGATGAACTCTGCATGGAGGGCGCAGATGATCCAGATAACAGAAGACCTATGGAATGGGGAGCTCTGGAAACAAACTGTGCTCTAACTATTCGAGAATTCTCCCGGTTCAGATCAAGAAGCGAAGTCCTGAAAAAAGGGAAGATGGTACCCTTGAACACAAATCAGGAAAGAGTTCTAGCATTCATAAGAGAGTTTGACGGAAAGAAACTGCTCTTTGCAGCAAACTTCGGAGATTCTCCAGCTACTTTTTCGCTAGAAGGCTACATCTGCCGTCTTGTTTTAGGAAACGCTATTGTCGACGGAGCGAAAATGAAGATAGGGAGAGAGGATTATGCATTACTTGAGATAGATGGCGAGTTCACTCGGAGTCAAGACATCTAGGTTGCAACTGAGATGATCAACCAGGGAGGTGTAGCAATGAGAAAGAAGAGATTAGGAGTGATTTGGGTTTGCCTGCTGGCAAGCCTCGTGCTTGCGTCATCTTCACTTCTTGCGCAGGGTGACAGCGGTTATTACCTCGGAACAAGCGCCAATGGTTACCAGATACCAAGAGACGGCGGGCTCAAGCTCGAGCCTGTTACCGGAAAGGACGGTTGGTACCGGATAACTATCGACTTCACCGAAGAAAACAGGGATCCAATGTATGACGGTCATTATTACAAAGTCACGGACGGCACATGGAACGCAGATGGCTGCTGGGGCGTTGACAACTATGCCTTTCAGCCTGCACCGGTTAAGATCCTTCCAGATGGCAGTGTTGCGGGTTTGGGTTCAATCTACATAAAGGACAACTGCACACTAACGATCCTCTTCGACGCAAACACAAAGACGATCTATGATGACTCAGTCCAGGCTTTCCCGACTCCAAGAATCTACGGGGATTTCAACAAGGCCATGGGACGGGGCGCCGATTGGAGTATGGCAGACGGTGAGGCTCTTACACTCGTGGATCAAAACGGAGACGGTATTTACACAGGCTTCTACGAGATCCCGAAGTATGAAGGATCGGGAAATGGATATATGATGGCAACGGTATTATCTACGAAATACGACACAACCTACTACATATTCGGCGCCTATGAACAATACCTGTTCGACGGAAATCCTGCCGGAATGGGAAAGGTTAGCTATCTGAAACCCGAAAAGGATACTATCTACGAATTCAGGTATGACTCAAATAGTCATTCTACAAGCATTGTCGAGTGTATCACCGATCAGATAGTTCAACTTCCGTCTCCAGTGATATACGGTGATTTCAACGGCTGGAACATAGAGGGACCGTTTGCAGTTCAGTTTGAGAGGACCGAAGAAGGCACTTACACGGTTGCTCACAAGTTCTCCGAGTACAAGGGCGATGGAGATGGCTATATGATACTTGTGTGTATTTCGAAGAAGTTCTATAACGATCAGTGGGGAATGAGATGGGGCGCCCATGAACAATACAAACTGGATGGCCAGGTCGCCGGTATGGGAGAATTCAGTTATTTGAAACCCGATAAAGACACTGTCTATCGGTTCACCTTTTACCCCGAGTCGAAAATTACAGAGGTTGAGCCGATACAATAAGGTGCTGCTGAAAAGGTACGCCTTTTTCTTACTAACGCTGATACTTTATCCAGATCGGGGCGCTGAAAAATCGCCTATTTCATAGTTGAAGCGCCCCATTGATTCAATCTTTTTGTCAATACCGGTGGACTTTGCGCATTTAAGACGAGAATCTCTTAGGTTGATGTAAAATTCGTAGTAGCCGCACATTGAAAGGGGAGATAGGTAGATGGCCAGGAAACCAGATTTTTCCATTATACTGAATACACTCAAAAGAAAAGATGAACAAGGTATTGTGCCTTTCTTTGAGCTCTTTGCCGACGATGAAATAATGGAAGAAGTTATGGGCTACAAACTTGCAAAAGTAGAAGAGGATCCCGACAGATACTTCGACCAGCTGGTCGGTTTCTATAAGGAAATGGGATATGACTACGTTCCCTTCTATCAGGCTCCCCGCTTTCCAACTCCCGATTACATCCATGGTGAAGACACGGCCACATACAGGAGAGAAAGCAGGAAGTGGATGAATGAAAAGGGTGGCCCTATCAAGACCCTGAAAGATCTCCAGGAAGCAGACTGGCCGAAGCCAGAGGAAGCTGTTGATTTCGACCTTTTCCGTAAGCTGGGAGACCACCTTCCCGAAGGAATGAAAGTAATTGGAGGTGCTTCCGGTGGGCCATTTGAGCACTCCAGCTTCCTGATGGGTGTCGAGAATCTCTCCATGGCCGTTTACGAGGATCCCGAGCTGGTCAACACTCTCATTGAGAAGATAGGCAATGTTCTTGTCGGAGCCGCGAAGATAATCTCTTCGATAGACTGCGTGGGAGCATACTGTTTTGGAGACGATCTCGGATACAAGACATCGACCATCTTCTCTCCGAGACATCTCAGAAGACTGGTCTTCCCATGGTACAAAGAAATCGCCAGCGTGGTACATGCAAACGGTAAACCCTTTATCCTGCACAGTTGCGGAAACTTAACCACTGTGATGGACGATATAATAGACGCCGGTGTCGATGCAAAACACTCCTTTGAAGACCAGATAATGCCTGTTACCGAAGTGAAGAGAAGATGGGGCAAGAGAATTTCGATTCTAGGAGGAATAGATGTTGATTTTCTGTGCCACGCCTCCATCGAGCAAGTGAGGAGTCGAACCCTCGCTACTCTTGAGCAATGCGCTCCGGGAGGCGGGTATGCTTTAGGCACCGGCAACACTGTCGCCAACTATATCCCGGTGAAAAACTACCTGGCAATGCTGGAGGCCGGAAATGAATTCAACTCTCGCTAGATACTTTGAACCGGTTTCCGATTCGGTCGGTTCATGGTAGAACGTGAGAAAAACATCTCAATCTTGAAAGGCATACCTTTCGAAATAGATGAGGCTTCGCTTGGTGAAAGCCTGCGAATCAGAGCCGGTTCTGAGGAAGAGTCTACTCTCAAAGAGCTCGTCGAGAAAGTCCGTGAGACTGCAAACCCAAAGGCAATCTACAGGACCTGCTTCGTCGACTGCGTAAACGGCGACGAAGTTACGATAGACGGGGTTCGTTTCGAGAGCCGTCTCCTGTCGAAAAAACTCCATTCGGTTGGCAGAGTCTTCCCGTTCGTCATAACTTCCGGACGAGAACTTTACGAGTACCCGATCGATCGCGCAGACTTTCTCAAGATCTTTCTCTGGGATAGCTTGCTGGAGCACGTACTCCATGAGGCAGCCGGATTCATGAGAAGGGAGATTTCAAGGAACAACCTGATCGAGAATCTAGTCTGGATGTCTCCGGGTTCGGGTGATGCGGAGATCTGGCCTTTACAGCAGCAGAAGGAGTTGTTTTCCTTGATTGGAAATGTGAGGGAGGAAATTGGGGTCGAGCTGAAAGAATCTCTTCTCATGATTCCGACGAAGACGATTTCGGGGATTGCCTTTCGATCCGAGAAGGATTACAGGAGTTGCATGGTTTGCAGAAGGATTAACTGTCATTACAGAAGCGCCCCATATGATGAGAAGCTGAGAAACTCTTTTGAATAGAATGGCCCATTCTCGCCGCCAGGAAAGAGCCAACTGCAGTGTAGCTCTCGAGTCAAGGGATAGGCTAGATGGAATCGAAGATACCGATGAGGAGAGAAGATAAATAATGAAAGAAGCTGTGCATAAGGTCATATTCCTGCCTTCGCAAAGAACGGTGACGGCAAAGAGAGGCGAGATTCTGCTCGATGTTTTGAGAAGGGAGTCGCAGCCAGTAAGTGCCATATGCGGGGGAAGGGGGAACTGCGGAAAGTGCAAGGCCCTTGTAGCTGAAGGAAGCGAGGCCTTCCCGCTCACCCTTACCGAGGCAAGACTTCTGACACGCGACGAGATTGCGGCCGGATACAGGCTGAGCTGCCAGTTCAAAGTCATGACCGATGTCAGAGTCAAAACGGAGGATCCGGTGTTGGATAATGAACTTTCCAAACCACCTCTTCCGAAGGCCTTGATGCGAGAGGTATCCCCATTGGTTAGACTCGAAGAGTTTTCTCTTTCAAAGCCGAATATCCATGACCAGGCTTCAGACTACTCAAGGCTTATCAGTGCTCTCGTTACAGAAAAACCCCGGATTGACAGACTGAATCTTCTTAGAAACCTCCCCCGCATCATAAGGGAGATAGATTACAGAGGCCGGGCCGTCATGTACGGAAGCGAAGTAATAGACGTACTACCATTCTCTGACGAAAGTGGGATCTTCGGTGTCGCTATCGACGTCGGCACTACAACTCTCGCAGTTTATCTGGCGGATCTCAAGTCGGGAGAGATTCTTGCTGTTCGATCTGCCCCAAATCCCCAGTCTGTATATGGCCAGGATGTCATTTCCAGGATAGACTACACAATTAAGAGAGCCGAAGGAATCGATGAACTGAGAGCGGCAGTTCTTACCACACTGAACAAGCTGATCGACGATCTTTGCAAGGAAAGCGCAGTATCGAAGGAAAGGATCTACGACACTTCGATAGTGGGAAACACTACGATGATCCATATTCTTCTCGGAATAAGCCCCGAGAGAATCGCCTCCTCACCTTTCATACCGGCATTCACCGGAGGAAAGGTATTCGAATCACGGGAACTCGACCTAGAAGAGTCCATTCCAAATTCGAAAATCTACATAATGCCTGGAATCTCTGCCTACGTAGGCTCGGATATAACGGCCGGTATTCTCTCGTCGGGATTCGTCGAAGATTCCGGCAACGTTCTCCTCGTAGACATCGGAACCAACGGAGAGATGGCCCTCAAAAAGGGCGACAGAATCTTCACCTGCTCCACCGCGGCAGGTCCTGCATTCGAAGGAGGCAACATAAGTCAGGGGACTATTGCCAGGTCGGGAGCGGTCGATCATGTGTGGCTCAACGGAAAAGACATCGGGTTCAGTACGGTGAATGGTTCGAAGGCTTCTGGAATCTGTGGTTCGGGATTGATAGACGCGATTGCCGTAATGATAGGTGCGGGTATTCTTACTGAATCGGGACGAATCAAAGGAGAGTACTTCGAGCTTGAAGGTCCTGCGGGTATAGTGCGTATAAACAAGAGAGATATTCGTGAAGTGCAGCTTGCAAAGGCAGCCATTCGAGCGGGAGTATCCATCTTGATGGACCGGGCCGGCATCGAGACACGAGACATCGACAGGATTTTACTTGCCGGAGCCTTCGGGAACTACATCGACCCCGAGAATGCTCTGCGAATAGGCATGCTTCCCAATGTCCCAGTCGAAAGAGTTTCACCCGTCGGAAATGCGGCCGGTCTCGGGGCAGTACTAGCAGTTCTGGACAGCGGGATTCGAGAGAGAGCGGAAAATCTTAGCAACAACATATACTACGTTGAACTATCTGGCAGAAAGGATTTCAACGAGATCTTCGTTGACAATCTTGCCTTGAGGGAGGGATGAGAAATGGCTTTCGATAGATCAATCATACCTTTGCTCGGCGCGCCGGGCGCAAGAATGACGGGAACGACGCTCAAAGAGAATCTCACAAATGCGGAAATCCAGTTTAGCTCTCTGACCAAGCTTATGGAGGAGTTTCAGCCAGACGGGATCTTTTTCATGATGGACCTGACGGTCGAAGCCGAGGCGTTGGGACTGGAAGTCGGCTTCCCCGAGGATGACAATCCCTACGTGAAGGAACATCCAATAAAGGGACCGGACGAGCTTTCCTCAGTGGTGAACTCCTGGAGCGGAATATCCGGGAGAATGGGGGTCTTCGCAGAGGTTGCGGATAAAATGGCAAGAGAATTGCCGGGAAAGAGGGGCAGCTACGTTATCGGTCCGCTCAGCCTAGCAGGAGAACTCGTTGGGGTTACAGACCTCTGTATGAAGCTGATAGAAGAGCCGGATTTTGCAGAGAGCGTAATTGACTTCTGCTCAAGGGTTGTAAGTGAATACTCGAGAGCGCTGATCGACCACGGCGCAGATATGATAGCCGTTCTCGAACCGACGGCGGTGCTTTTGTCTAAGAGACAGTTTAAACGTTTTGCGCTTCCCTATTTTGAAAGGCTAAGATCCGAGCTTTCAAAACCCTTGATTTATCACATCTGTGGAGACACGGAACACATAGTAGAACCTATGGGCGCCAGCGGCGCCTACGGATTGAGCCTTGACAGCATGGTGGACCTGAAGGCTGTAGCGGAGAAAATTCCCGAAGATGTTTTTCTTATAGGCAACATAGATCCGGTTAAGGTCTTTCTTCAGTCAAATGAAGAGGAAGTCGAAAGAGAGACTGCAAAACTTCTCGAGAAAATGAAGGCCGTTCCCAACTTCATCTTGAGTTCAGGCTGTGACATCCCACTGGAGACACCTCCAGAGAACATCTCCGCCTTCTTCAGAGCCGGCAGGAATTATCGTTCGTAGCAGAACGTCTCAAGTCTAGAACAAGAGCAGTTTCTTCAGCGGGTATTATTGAGAACCGTATTCGTATGCGCACTCGAAAAGTCTGAAGATCTTTTCGGGTGGTACTTCGGCCTGAATGTTGTGGATGGGAGAAAAGACAAAGCCTCCCCCAGGAGAAAAAATGTCGATGCGGCGGCGAATATCCTCCTCAAGGTCCTCTAGTGTTCCGAAAGGCAGGACGTGCTGTGTATCGCATCCCCCTCCCCAGAAGACGATATCTCTTCCAAATTCATTCTTAAGCCTTTCCGGCTCCATATTCTTCGCGTTGGTCTGAACCGGATTCAGTATCTGAACACCGACTTCTATGAAATCTGGTATGAAGGTATAGACAGACCCGCAGGAGTGAAGAAAGATGTAAAGATCGGATTTCTTCCTGTGAATGAAGTCGCACAGGATTTTGAGTCTAGGTTTGAAGATAGATCTGAAAATTCGTGGCGAAATCGCGGTGTTCTCCTGGGTGCCGTAATCGTCGCCGATCTGAATAATATCTATATCGTCTCCCAGAACAGAGAGATACTTCTCCAGATCTACAAGATAGGTCTCGAGAAGCCGGTCAAGAAAGAACTCCATGAGAGACCGATCGGTAATGAGCCTCTCCATGAACTCCTGGTACCCGAACATTGAATGGCCGGCCTCAAGGAAGTTCCCCCCGAAAGCCCCGATCACGGCGCAGTCTGTCGATTCGCGTATTCCCGTGAGCTGAGCCTTCAAAAACGCGATTTCCTCGCCGGTCAATCTTGGCAAAACAAGGGCCGAGATCTCCTCTTTTCTCCCGGCATGGGCCAGGGGAAAGTAACTCCTGTCGAAGTAGTGGCCGCCTCTGGGCATTGTCGCGACTTCGACACCGTCCCTCTCGATTACGAGCGAACCGTCCTCCTTCGCTTTCGGGTCGAATCCATCTGGAAAGAGGTATCTCGACCCATCATCGAAGATGTCTCGCCCTTTCCAGGAATCGATTCGAGTTCCAAAGCCTCCATTCAGTCTCTTGAGTTCAATCGCATCGGAATGGACTTCTCTCCTGATCTCCTCATCCACAAAGGCAAGCATCTGATGAACATCGAAAACCCTTACTGGAAGATCACAGTAACCAAGATAGTCGGCGAGTTTTCTGTAAGCCTTGACATGAATGCCGGTCGACCTCATTCCTCCCAGATCGATTGGAACACGATCAGGTTCGCAGTGTTTCAACGTTTTCAACACTCTATCTCGTGAAGTCATCTGGTTCCTCTCCTTTTAAATCTTTGTCCCCCTGAGATTCCACGAATCAATTATGCCTGAGATAGACTATATTGCGTCACTACTCCAGGATATACAAGGAGGGTTCATCTCTAAGCGCATAGTAGCAGGAACGAATGAGCGGTCAGTTTCTGAGACATCTTCTGAAGAACGTACAGCAACTCCCTGATTATTGCAAATCGACCCTAGCAGCTCAAATCTAAATAGAAAAGCAATATAGTGATTTTGATCAATTTGGCCAAGCTCAGCCGATCAAGTATAGCGAAGGCTCTATCAGTCTCTTCTCGCTCTTTTTGGCAATAGCTGGAGTCGTCTCAAAATATCATTCGCTATTCGGTGATGTACATGTCGATTTGCTTTTAATTTCAAACTTATTTAGTTAACCTAGTGGGTTTATTAACGAAATACATGTGACTCTTCCGAAGCAAATTCAGCTCACATTCTTATTCTTCTTAATCTTCTAATCGAAAGATAATGTCGTTCAGTCGTGAAGTAGACTCAAACAATAGAGATGCTGACTTCATATGCCACTGGAATGGCAAAGCATGGCGGTGTTCAAAATGCTTTTGAAAAAGAACCGTTTTGTCTTGCTGCCAGCAGTTTTCCTTATCCTTTTGCTTTCTGCGTGTCCATTCAACCCGCCAAACAAAGTTCCTGTTTGGTTTCTTCCGATAGGAGATCAGATTGTGGAAGAAACCAAGACTCTGGAAATTCTGCTTACAGACCACATTTCAGATGAAGATGGCGACATTTTAAGCTTCTCGGTAACTGGAAAGGGAAGCGTAGTTGGCGCTCTATATTCCTATACTCCGGGCATCGGCGAATCTGCAATTGAATTCGAGGAAGAAGCGGTATACCCAGTTACGATCACTGCAGACGACGGAAAGGGCGGAACGGCAAGTGAAAGCTTCAACGTCACCGTTATGTCCACGAACAGACCTCCAAACTGGATAACGATTCCAAATAAAACTGTGCAGGAGGGTTCCACTCTTACAGTTCTGCTTACAACCTACGCCAGCGACCCAGATGGAGATGTTCTTACATTCGATATTCTTGAAGGTCCCGGTGAGATCAACGGAAACAACTATGAGTACTCTCCCTCCTATGAGGAAGCCGCGGTAAGGTTTGAAGAAGCAGCAGTCTATAGTGTTGTGCTAAGAGCTGTTGACTCAAAAGGAGCAGAGGCGACGACAAGTTTTTCTGTAACCGTTACCAATAGTAACAGAGTTCCCGTATTATCGATCCCTTCCCCACAATATGTTACAGCCGGAACGACATTATCTCTGGACATCTCCACATTCGCAAGTGATCCCGATGGAGATTCGCTTACCTTCTCCAAAGTCGCTGGTGTTGGAGCTGTGGCCGGTAGCACCTTCACTTATTCTCCGTTGTTAAGTGACTCAGGAACAAGAAACGCGACGATCAGAGCAAATGATGGGAATGGAGGCCAAACCGACCAAACATTCGATATAATCATCAATCCAAGTGGAATAAACAACCCACCGAATACCCCTTCGAATCCCAACCCTGCCAGTGGGGCACTTACACAGCCAGCCAATCTTACACTCTCTTGGATCGGCGGAGATCCTGACGGCGATGCGGTTACATATGACGTGTATTTCGGTACCTCTCCAACGTCTCTTGTGTTCAAAACAAACAGGAGTACGACTACTTACCCTACCGGTGCACTGAGCAGTTCAACTTATTACTACTGGCGCATTGTTGCGATAGACAGTAAAGGAGCCACAAAGACCGGCCCTGTCTGGAGTTTCCGTACTGCGCCAACAAAAGCCTTTGAAGAGACTTTTGAGACATATTCTACAGGAACTATTACAGGTTCATTCGGGAAATGGCACTACATTGAGTCTGGTAGTGTGCCCAATCCTTTCATTACAACGATTAGCAGTCACGGCAAAGTCATCGGCTTCTACGGTGGAACCGGGGGTTACTCCGTGGTCTACACTTCATCGGTGAAACCCATAAAGCTTGGCTATCTAGAATACGACATCAGGTTGAGTTCCTCCACAGCACCCAAATGGGGCTGGATTGCGCCAAACAACACTAATGCATTCACAGGAATAGGATACTTAGGAGGAAGCCAGGCAATAATCTGCTGGACAAATTCAGGTGGTTCTTACCATTCCGAGAAAGTAATGAATATCTCACCTGGAGTTTGGTACAAAGTGAAGGTTGTCTTCAATCACACAACGGGAAACGCGGCAGTATATGTAGATGGCACATATAAAAGGAGTTTCGTCTATGGCACAGTATCTGCCGGAACAAATGGAGTCAGGATGACAACGAGCAATAGTTTCCTGTCATATATAATGTTCGACAATATTAGCCTGTGGGCAACGGATGCAGGGTATGTGCCATGATGAGAAACCCTCTTCTACTGATGCGAGGTGAAATAGCGAATTCCCAAGATTGACTCTAAGTGATCTCCTCGCTCTTGAGAAGATAGAGGTAGTTCCTCATGAGTTCTCTGGAATTCTTTGTAATGCCGAATGGACTTCTGCTCCTCCATAATCTGGTTGCCAGGGCGAAATATCGTTCTGGCAATTTTTGAACTTGAAACTCTCCTGCAGCCCTTCGAAGTAGTCATGGTTAACGTGAGTACAGTTCAAAAGGCAAAGAGCGGTTTTCATTTCTAGCAGGGTCTCTATCACTGCGCAGTAAATATCCTCGTATCTCTTCCTTGCGATGCAGGAGAAGATTCTCCCGCTCGACTCGAATACGAGCTCCGAGAGATTCTCCTTCAAGGCTCTCCTGAACTTCTCTTCAGGAACACGGCGAGCGAGATCATAATACTTCTCGGGCTTCGATGCATCGCCCTCCAGTACGACAAGGTTCTTTAGGAGTCCAGCATAGAATGGCCATTCAACTCCCGGTTCCTCGAGTATTCCGCAGAGTCTCTTTTCAGTTATCGAATTTGTAGTGACCAGGACCAAGCCTTCCAGAAAGGCTTTCTTGGGGACCTCTTCTTTTGTTATCATAAGCATTTCTAGATCAGACCAGTGAGTATCGGTCCCTCTTGAGGTAGAACCATAAAGGCAGAAGCAAATCAGATTGTTTTTCATCTCTCTCGAAAGCCTCCCGGAAATCTCCAGAGCCAGGTTGTACCTCTCCTCATGTCTCAAGTTATCTCAACCTTCTTATTCTCCAAAACCGTCCTCTCTGAGATTTCTTCACAGATCATAGACTGTTAAGGAGGATTTCTTTCTGAATGTCATAGAGAAGCCGTTCCGCGATTCTTACCGCCTGTGAAACAGTAAGGGTTCTTTCTCCTATCTTCTCCGCAAAAATCCAGGCGATGTTTTCTCTCGCGATCATGAGATGGCCGTAGATCGCGTCAACGACTGCACAGTCCCCGCCAAAACCGGATATCTTGTTGAACGGCACCGCGTCAAGAAAATTGCTCAAAGCGTTCCGCGCAAAAACTGGCGATATGATGTGAGACCAGCACATGCCGATGAAGACGTTTGGATAGGTCTTGGCAAGGACCGCAGTGACTCCCCAGTAAGGATATCCAATGTGAAAGAGATCGAATTTCACGCGCGGATATTTTGAAAAGGGATTTTCTAGTAGTTCGGGATTAGAATTGCTCAGTATTCCACGATTACCTTCGAGAAGCCCGGTGTGAAACCGAATGAAAAGACCCCGTTCATTTGCCGCGGAAAGTATGTGATGCATCACATAATCCTGCACTATTTCGGGAATCAAGAGGCCTCTGTTACGATCGGGACTTCTTCTTCCCCTTTCTTCAAGGGCCTTACGAAACGCAGTTGCGGCATCGTCTAGACTTACTTCTTCGAATCTAATCGGCCTGTGATAGGCCAGAACGCTCTTCAGACCGACGATGCCGTTCGAAATATTCTCGTCTAACTCCAATTCGAAGACTTCGAGCCAGTCTCTGAGCGATCCGATTTCTACGGCGTAGGTCTCCTCCAGCCATCCTACTATGTCGAATTCCGGAGGCATGGGAATTATGTAGTTTTGCGGTTGCCAGACCCTTCTGAAAAGGCTCCTGTCGCACTCGAATCGGCCGGTCCATGGATCAATTATCGCGAGTTCTATGTTACATAAATCCTTCAGGATCTATCTCATGTGCCCCGGTCTGTTTACTCCCCTGAATTTCTCTCCCAGCTCCTCTATTGTTGAACCCCTTATTCCGTCGATCCCGTATATCTCTCTTACCGAATCATCTAGAGCCCTGCCGTAACCGGTGTGCCTGCAGAACTCCCAGTAATCTTCAATTAGCTTCCATCGGTGGACGAGATCCCTCTCACTATCTCTAGTGATGGCCAGAACCTCCGAATCGAGCCCCGAAGAGATCAGGTCGGAGCTCATGTAGTGTATGAGAAACTTTTGAAGAACATCGTCGCGCCCCTGGAGCAAATCTTCCGATTGGACCAGGTGTTCATGTGTGTCGATCACCGGGATCTGCCTTATGTTATCTAGGATCTCTTCATATTCTTCCATCTCTTTCCCCGAGTCCGTATCTACGGATTGCTGAAGCGACGATCCTGTTAATGAGATCTTCGTAGCTCCACCCTCTGGTCTCGGCCATCTTAACGATATCGGAGTAGTCCGGAACAAGGAGAGGAAGGGAATTGACCTCCAGGAAGTAGATCTTACCTTCGTCGTCGATCTTCAAATCGATACGACAATAGTCCCTTAGATCGAGCACCTGGAAGACTCTCATCGAAAACTCTCTTATAACTGTTTCCTCTCTCCGTGAGATCTTCGCGGGACAGATGTAATTCGTCTCGTCACCGTGGAACTGTTTCACCCTGTAGGAATAGAAGGTTTCAAGGTGATCTGGCAGTGACGAGAAATCTATCTCCATGATTGGAAGAACTTCATTGCCAACAATCCCAACTGTGAACTCTCTTCCTTCAATGAATCTCTCGACGAGAGCGGCCTGTTCAAATCTCTCGTGAATACGTGAAACCGCTTTCTGCATGTCATCAACGCTTTCCACAACCGAGTCCTCCCAGATACCCTTTGCGCCGCCTTCCTTAACGGGTTTGACAATCGCCGGACTGAACGGCAGGCTGTCGGCAGTTTCTCCGGGACGTACCGAAAAGAATTCGGGAGTGGATATTCCATAGGCCTTCATGATTAACTTTGTGAGCGTCTTGTTTATACAAAGAGCGTTGGCCGTAGTGCCCGAACCGGTGAAGGGTATGCCCAGAAGATCCAGCACGGCCGGAAGGTGGACCTGTCTCTCTGTATCGCCCATACCGGTAGCGAGATTGAATATGAGATCGGTACCTCTAAGTCCGCCGACAGCATCGATCTCAAATGGTTTCGAATCAACTTCGAAACTCTTCTCGAGTGAGTTCACAACACTATTGACCATCTTTTCATGATGAAGATCGAGCGGCGTGTCATGAACGACAGTAATTCTCATAACATTCCTCCTTGGTATATCTCAGAATTATCACTACAAAAGAATTATACATACTCCAGATTTTCGACTTCTAAATGAGTATCAGTATTAGGGAAATCCCGTCACGAAGATATGGTGGACTTCTATATGTGTTACTGATAAAGCGCATCGCCTTAAGTCGTAACGTTTAGTATTTCTTCCCTATCGAATTCTCTGGCAACGGCAAGTGCCCTTCCTCCGTACCATATGGAAGATCTCCCCTGCGCCCTATCTCTGCCGACAATTCCAGT
>Ga0209200_1000608_pt1 | contig 40004 bp, 32 predicted proteins | sample AD_UKC033_MetaG_FD_184406 | JGI IMG/M metagenome (GOLD analysis project Ga0209200, IMG submission 184406) | Active sludge microbial communities of municipal wastewater-treating anaerobic digesters from USA - AD_UKC033_MetaG (SPAdes) (version 2) | ecosystem: Engineered > Bioreactor > Anaerobic >... | reverse complement strand
CATGGCCAGCAGAACGAAGATGAAGAGGGTGAAGCCAATTTCCATGCGGGGAATTATCTCCTTGCAGGCGGGATTGTCCAAATGATGAGCGACGGCAACGGCTGAGAGGTCACCCCCTGCGCTCCAACGCCCTGACCACATTGGCGGGCAGCTCGGCGGCGCGCTCTTGCAAAAAGGCCAGCACGCGGCCGGCGTCGATCCCCTGCTGCGCCGCGCGCTGCAGGCCGCTCTGGGAGATGCGGTAGATGAAGGTGGGCTGGCCCGCGTCCCATGTGATTCCCTGCCAGGTGGTGAAGCGCGCCACCCGGAAGCGATCCAGCAGCGCCGCGCCGGCCGGAACCGGCAGGGTGAAGTCCGGCTGCACCGTCAGCAAGGTCGCCTCCGGCCCGGCGGGCGGGGGCGCGCCGGCGAGCCAGGCCTGGCCGGCCGCGCTGATGCGGATCCCGCCGGCCGCGGGCAGGGCGTCGGCGGCCGCGGCGCGGTCCCCGGTCAACTCGACCGCGCCCAGCCAGTGCAGCGGCCCGGCCAGGATGAAATGGAGCAGCGCGCCCTCCACCTGCTGCCAATGCCCGAAGCCGCGCAAAAAGGCCTGCGCCCCCCGTTGCCGGATGTACCAGGTGTCGTAGTTGCCGTCAGGGCGTTGAAAATCGGGCATCGACGCCTGGATGGCCGCGCTCAGCCCGTCCAGGTCGTAGGCCGCGCCCGGCTGCAGGCGGGCCAGCAGCGGCAGCAGGCGTTGACGCGTCCCCACCGGATCGTTGCCCCACGAGCCGGTCTGTTCACAGCTCAGCGCCGGGGTGCGGCAGAGATCGTTCCAGGCGGTGGACTGCGACCAGGCTGCCAGCAGCGCGGCCCGTTGCTCGCCCCGCGGCGCCTCCAGCCAGGCGCGCACGGGCGCGGCCGTCAACGCCAGCCGCCGGCCCCGCCCGTCGGCGCGCAGCCAGCCCAGTTCCATGGCCAGCGTCACGGCCAGCAGGGGCAGGCTGCCCGGCGCCTCCTCTGCCAGCCAGGCGGAATCGGCGGGCGGCTGCAACGAAGCGCGCTGATGCTCGTATAGCGAGGTGGATTGCCATGACCACAGATCGGCCCGCTGGCGCAGCGCGACCAGCCCGACCTGTACCAGCGCCAACAGCGTGGCCATCTCATGCAGCGCCAGATCCACCGGCGGCTGGCTGACAGGCGCAGCGGCCAGCGGCGCAGGTGGAAAGGGCGCTTCGGCCGGCGGCGGCGACGGCAGCAGCGCAGCCAGTTCAGGCGGCGCGTGCAGGAACTCCACCAGCCCATCCGCCGTCTCGACCATGGTCGGGTAGAGCAGGCCGCGGTACCAGAGCTCCTCGGTGGCGTTGGCCGGCTGCAAGTGCAGTCGTTCCCGCTCCAGCCGGGCCGGACCGGCCGGCCGGATGGCGCCGCAACGGCGCTCGAAGGCGGGCCGCGGCGTGCGCCCCCCCTCGCGCAGGAGGGCCGCCAGCGCCTGCTGGGCGGCCGGCGTGCAGGCGGCCAGGCTGGCCCGCAGGTGCTCAGGATCGGCCAGCGCCGCGGCCAGTTGCTCGACCATCTGGCTGGGCTGGTTGCTGGCCAGCTCGACGCCGTTGACCTCGGCGATGGCGCGCAGCATGGCCGGCGAGCAGTTGCGCAGGCTGTTCTGAAGTGTGGTCATGGCAATGGCTTCGGCGGGATTTTGCCAGCGGCAGCCCATGGGGCCGTGAGCGAAATCTTGCACGGTATGAGCGTTTTGCACGATGGCTGGCGGCGCGCTATAATGCCCAACGCTGGCCAAGAAACCGCTCACGGGCGGCCGGCAGAATCGCTCACGACACTATGCCCTGCCGCAGGGCGCAGCAGCGCCCGGCAGGATCAATCACGTGAGGATCAGAACAAGACAATGTCCCAGACAGACCAAAACAACGCCAGCAATATTCTGCAAGAGATCTGGCAGAACGGCCAACTGGCGTGGCGGCTTTTTGCCGATCCACGCGTCTCCTTCCTGCTCAAGGCCATGGTGCCGGCGCTGTGGCTGGCCTATTTCATCTTGCCCATCGACCTGATACCCGACCTGGTGCCGGTGCTGGGCCAGTTGGACGACGTCGCCGTCCTGCTGTTGCTGGTGCGCCTGTTCATCTCGCTGGCGCCGCCGGAGATCGTGGCGGAGTACCGGGGCGAGGCGCCGGCGGCGAGCGCCGGCCCGGACGCGCAGCAGGCTTCGGGCGCTGCCAGCGCCAGCCGCAACGGCGCCAAGCCGGCCGGCCGTGATGATGTGATCGACGCCGACTACCGTGTGGTGAACGATGTCTGATCCCGGCAGCGCGTCCGACCCGCAGCTGTTGCGCCCGTCTGAGGTGGCTGAGCAACTGGGCATCAGCGCCGCGACCCTGCGTCGCTGGTCCAGTCGCTTCAGCCCCTTTCTCGACCTGGCCGACGGCGACCAGGAGAGCGGCAGCCATCGGCGCTACAGCGCGCACGACCTGGAGGTGCTGGCCCGCGTCAAGCAACTGCTGGAACAGGGCTGGACCTACGAGCAGGTGGCGAGTCAACTGGACCAGGGCGCGGGCGAGGCGCAGGACGGGCCGGAGCCGTGGCCGCTGGATGGCGCCGGGACCTCGGAGGCGCTGTTCGACACGGGCGACGCCGACCCGCCGCCGCAGGAGGCCGGCCAACTGCAGCCGGTGGAGACCATGACGCCGGCGGCCCGCTTCCTGCGCGACGCCATCCAGGGCATGGCCGACAATCAGCAGATCATCCTCAACAGCCAGCAGGCCAGCCGTGACCTGATGGGGGTGATGATCCAGGACAACTTGAACCTGAAGGGCGAGGCCGGCAACCTGCGCGAGCGCATGCTGGAGCTGGAGCGGGAGCTGGCCGAGCAGCGGCGACGCCAGGCGGACTATCGGGAACGGATGGAGACGCGGGTGCGGGTGCTGGAGGATGCCGTGGCCCGGCTGATGGCCGGCCAGATGGCGCCGCAGGCTGTCCCGCCGCCCGCCGCGTCCACGCCCTATCCGCCGGCCGCGCCGCAGCCAGAACGGCGCGGCTTCTGGTCACGCCTGATCGGCGGGTAGGGGGTCTGGCTGGGCGACCCCGGCGTGGCACGGTCAGGAGACCGGCCACAGCAAGGGGAGGCGTGGCACGGTCAGGAGACCGGCCACAGCAAGGGGAGGCGTGGCACGGTCAGGAGACCGGCCACAGCAAAGGAATTTTTCCAGCCGCTCGGGCCGGTCTCCTGACCGTGCCCGCCATTTCCTCATAGTCGCTCGGGCCGGTCTCCTGACCGTGCCCGCCATTGCTAGATCAACGTCAGTTCCGCGGCTGGCTGGAAGCTGAGACCGGCCGTTGGCGTGGCCGGGGCCAGCTCGCCGACCAGGTCATAGGCCAGGGCGCCGCTGATGGTGGCCGCGACCATCTGGCCGGCCGGCAGCGCCTGCCCCGGCAACAACACCAACCCATCGACCTCGGGGGCATCGCGGTAGGAGCGGGCCAGCGTCAACGGCGCGCCGCTGGGCAGCGCCATTCCGGCCGCGTCCTGGCCATCCACCTGCCCCATCCCCTCCACCAACACCTCCAGCCGGCGGCCGACCTGGGCCTGGTTGCGCGCCAGCGAGATCGACTGCTGCGCGGCCATCACCCGATGCCACCGCTCTTCCTTGACCTCCTCGGCCACCTGGTCGGGCAGGTCGAAGGCGGGCGTGCCCGGCTCGGCGCTGAACTTGAACACCCCCAGCTTGTCGAACTGCACCGCCTGGATGAAGTCCAGCAGCCCCTGGAACTCGGCCTCGCTCTCGCCGGGAAAGCCGACGATGAAAGTGGAGCGCAGGGCCAGATCGGGCATGGCCGCGCGCAGCTTGTCCACCGTCTTGTAGACCCAGGTGCTGCTGCTGGGGCGGCGCATGCGGCGCAGCGTGTCGGGGTGGCCATGCTGCAAGGGCATGTCCAGGTAGTGCAGAATCTGCGGCTCGCTGGCCATCACCTCGATCAGCCGGTCGCTGACGTGGCCGGGGTAGGCGTACATCAGGCGCAGCCAGCGCAGATCAGGGGTGCGGCGGCAGAGCGCGCTGAGCAACTGGGGCAGCGAGTCGGGCTCGCCGCGGTCGCGGCCATAGTCGGTGCTGTCCTGCGCCACGATGATCAGCTCATGCGCGCCTCCCTGCACCAGGCGGGCCGCCTCGTCGAGGATGGCCGGCAGCGGCCGGCTGTGCAGCTTGCCCTTGAAGCTGGGGATGGAGCAGAAGGCGCAGGGCGCGTTGCAGCCGTCGCTGATCTTGAGATAGGCGCTGCCGCTGGGCGCGCTGGGGCGAAGCACCGTGCCATCGTCGTCCCGCTCCGGGTCGCCCAACAGCGCGTAGCGTTCCCCCCGCCGGCCGGCGCGCAGTTGCGCGGCCAGCGGCACGATCTCCATCCAGCGCCGGGTGCCCAGCAATGCATCCACCCCCGGCACGCGGCGCACCACCTCGTCGCCGTCGCGCTGGGCCAGGCAGCCGGCCGCCACCAGACGCTGGTGCCGCTGCTTGCCCGCGGCCAGCTCCTGCAAGGTGGCGATGGACTCCTCGCGGGCGGCATCCAGAAAGCCGCAGGTGTTGACGATCAGCACATCGGCGCGGTCTGGGTTGGCGGTGGCGCGGTAGCCATCGCGCTGCAACAGCATGGCCATGCCTTCGCTGTCCACGAGATTCTTGGGGCAGCCCAAGGTCAACAGATAATAGGTGGGGGTGCGCTGGGTCGGATGATGTTTCGATTTCGACATGGGTCTCTTCTTACAATAGAAAAAGTAGCGAAGAGCGGTCTTCGCTACTGCTGACAACTATCCAGGGCGTGCAATGCGCCGGTCGAGCAGGCCCCGTGGGTCTCAGGGCGTCGGCGTCTCCGCGGGCGCGGGCTCCGGCGTCTCCGTGGGCGCAGGCTCCGTTTGGGCCGGCAAGGTCGGCGCAGGGCTGGCCGGCGTGGACTGCACGATCTGGCCATCCACCAGCAGCCATTGCACCTGAACTACCTCGCTGGTTCCGCCCAGGGGGGGCAGCGTCTGGCCGTTGAGCGTCACCTGGATGCCATCCGCGTTGCCGGTGCGCAGCAGGATCGACTCTGCGGCCTCGAAGGAGCGCAGCTCGCCCGGCTCCAGCACCGCCTCCAGGACCACGCTGTTGTCGGCCAGCACCCGCACCCACGACCGGGCCAGGACGGCCAGATCCAGCGTCATCCGCTCCACCGACTGCGCCGGGGGCGGCGTGGCCGTGGCCGTCAGCGTGACGGTGGCCGCCACGGCCGTGGCCGGCGGCGTGGGCGATGGCATCGCCGTTGCCTCGGGGGTGGCGGTGGGGGTGGCCGTGATGCGGTTGATCTCCACGGTGGCGGTGGGGGCCGCGTCGTCGGTGGGCGCAGGCGTCGCCACATCGGCCGGGCTGGGCAGCGAGCGGGGCAGCGCCAGCAGGTTGGAGATCAGGGTCGGCTGGAAGTAGTTGAGGTAAAGCGCCGCGCCGGCCAACACCAGCACCACCAGCGCTGCGCCGATCCAACCCCAGGGGATCGAGCGGCGGGCCGGCGAGGAGAGGTCCATCTCGATGGGGCGGTAGTCCACATCGCGGTCCAGCGGCGCCGACGCCAGCGGCTGGGCCGCGGCGAGATTCTCCCGGCCTTGGAAGCGCTGCACGATGGCTTCATCATCCAGGCCGAGAAAGATGGCGTATTTGCGCAGAAAACCGCGCGTCGTCACGTCGTTGGGCAGCAGAGTCCATTCCTCTGCCTCCATGGCCGCGATGAATTTTTGTCGAATGCGGGTTTGCGCCTCTGCCTCGGCCAGGCTGATGCCCCGGCTTTCACGGGCTTCGCGCAACTGTTGCCCAAGCTCATTCATGGCGTTGGGAGTCTCCACAGAACCAATGGCGACTGTGCCGGCAGCTTGTATCGGGATTGATGCCGGCATGTGCGGGCACTATACCCGCAGTTCAGTGCTTTGTCAAAACCTGCGCTGTGAAAGCTGTCAAGCGGGCCGGGCCGTTTGGATGGCCTTGGGGGCGGGTGGTATAATCGCGCGCGCCGGATGACAACTCCGGTATCTTGTTCCCACAGAGACACTCTATGCGTGTATTGATGTTCACCGGCAAGGGCGGCGTTGGCAAGACCAGCGTCTCCGCGGCCACAGCCCTGCGCAGCGCAGACCTGGGCTACCGCACTATGGTGCTGAGCACCGATCCGGCCCACAGCCTGGCCGATTCCTATGAGCTGCCCATCGGCAACGAGCCGACCTTGCTGGCGCCCAACCTGTGGGGCCAGGAGATCGACCTGCTGCATCAGATGGAACTGCACTGGGGCCGCGTGCAGGAGTACATCTCCGCGGTCTTCGTCTGGCGGGGCATGAACGACCTGGTGGCCGAAGAGACCAGCGTGCTGCCCGGCATGGAGGAGCTGGCCAGCCTGATGCAGATCACCGCGCTGGCAGAAAGCGGCCTGTACGATGTGATCGTGGTCGACTGCGCGCCGACCGGGGCCACGCTGCAACTGCTGGCCTTTCCTGAGCTGGCGCGCTGGTATCTGGACAAGATCATCCCCTTCCAGAAGGCCGCCATCAAGATGGCGGGGCCGATGCTCAAGCGGGTGATGGAGGTTCCGCTGCCGGACGAGGGCCTTTTCGCCAGCATCGAAGACCTGGTCATGCAGCTCCACCGCGTCAGCAACCTGCTGAGTGATCCGGCCATCTCCTCCATGCGCCTGGTGCTCAACCCGGAGAAGATGGTGGTCAAGGAGGCGCAGCGCGCCCTGACCTATCTCAGCCTTTACGGCTATGCCACCGACCTGGTCATCTGCAACCGCATGATCCCGGCCGCGGTGTCCGACAGCTATTTCGCCAACTGGCGGGAGATCCAGGCCAGGTATCGCCAGTTCGTCGAGGAGTCTTTCTCGCCGCTGCCGATTCTGGATGTGCCCTGGTTCGACGATGAGGTGGTGGGATTGACCATGCTGCGGCGCATGGGCGAGGCGCTCTACGGCGCGCAGGACCCGACGATCAGCTTCTACACCGGGCATTCGCAGGAGGTGCGCAAGAACAACGGCGTCTATCAACTGCGCCTGCCCCTGCCCTTCGTGGAGAAGTCGGATATCAAGCTGACCCGCTCGCTGCACGACGAGTTGATCGTGCGCATCGGCAACTGGAAACGCAACATCGCCCTGCCCCGGGTCTTGGCCGGCCTGCCTGTGCGGGGCGCGCGCTACGAGGAAGGGGATCTGGTGGTCTACTTCCAGGCCGCCCAGGCCGCGCCGGCGGGCAACGGCCTGACCAACGGTGGGCGCTGAGCCGGCCCCGCGTCACGCCACGGCCAGCATGCGCCGCCGGTGTCGATAGCCCTCCACTGAATAGACCACCAGCGCCAGCCAGACGATGCTGAAGCCCACCAGGCGCACGGCGTCGAAGGGCTCATGGTAGATGAAGACGCCGATGCTGAACTGCAAAGTGGGGGCGATGTACTGCAAAAGGCCCAGGGTGCTCAGCGGCACCAGCCGCGCGCCGGAGGCGAAGAGGAGCAGCGGCACGGCGGTCACCACGCCGGAGAAGGCCAGCAGCGCGCCGATGGCTGGGCTGCCGGCCCCGAAGGCGGCCTGGCCGTGGTTGGCCATCCAGAGCAGATAGGCCAGCGCGGGCAGGAAAAGGATGGCCATCTCCACCGTCAACCCCTCCAGCGAGCCCAGCCGGGCGGTCTTGCGCAAGAGGCCGTAGACGCCAAAGCTCAGCGCCAGCGTCAGTGAGATCCACAACATGCCCCCTGAGGTGACCATCAGAAAGAGCACGCCCGCGGCCGCGATGCCCACCGAGAGCTTCTGGCCGGAGCGCATGCGCTCGTGCAGCACCAGCATGCCCAGCACCACGTTGACCAGCGGGTTGATGAAGTAGCCCAGGCTGGCCTCCACGATGTGGCCGTTGTTGTTGGCCCACAGGTAGACCAGCCAGTTGGCGGCCAGGAGCACGGCTGTGACCAGAAAGACGCGAAAGACCGCGGGCCTGCGCAGCCCATCGGCCAGCCATTGCCAGTCGCGCCGCAGGGCCAGCAACAGCGCCACCACGGCCAACGACCAGATGATGCGGTGGACCAGGATTTCCTGTGGCGACACCGCGGAGAGCGCGTGCCAGTAGATGGGCAACACGCCCCAGAACAGGTAGGAGCCGGCTGCCAGCAGAGGGCCTCGTTTCATGCCGGCCATTGTAAGGCCAGCCGGGGCCAGGGGCAAAATGTCGTGGGTGTGGTAGCTGTCCTTGGCGCGTACCTGGGCGTGACCCAAGAAGCGCCACGACCTGTGACCGGCTGAAACGCGGCCCCGCGATGGTATTTCTTGCCAATTGTAATTTGTGTATACTTGTTGCCATGAGTTCTTCCCCACCCAAGGAGATTGTCATGGTACACATCTACAACTACGCCACCGACGAGTTCATCGGCAGCATCAGCGAAGAGGATTTCGCCTTTATGCAACGTGACCTGGAAGAAGAGTCGTTGGAGGATACCAACTACTACATCAACCAGGCCACGGTAGACATGTTCGAGCAGCAAGGCGCCGACCCGGCCCTGGTGACCCTGCTGCGCACGGCCCTGGGCGACGCCGAGGATATGGACATTCGCTGGGAACACGGTTGATCGGTCCGCTATCCCGGCGGCCGGGGAATTGCCCCCGGTCAAACCAAGTCAACAGGCCGTTGGAAAAGCCTCAGACCGGCGGCTGAGGGCGTGTTCTGAGCGCAGTCGAAGGGCTGCTCTTCTCAGCCAGCGGCCCGTGCGTTGGGCGCGCAAGCGTCGATGAGAACGGCGGGCTCGGTCAGGAGACCGGCCCGAGCGGTCAGAGCTCGGTCAGGAGACCGGCCCGAGCGATCAGGGCTTGGTCAGGAGACCGGCCCGAGCAGCTAGGGCTCGGTCAGGAGACCGGCCTGAGCAGTCAGGGCTTGGTCAGGAGACCGGCCTGAGCGGTCAGGGCTCGGTCAGGAGACCGGCCTGAGCGGCTGTGGTCAAATCAGGGGGTTGGAATCTCTGTTTTGGCGGCTCAATGGTCGTGGCTGGCAGGCGCAAGGTTCTCGGCGCCGGCCAGTCGGCCGACCAGTCGCTGCGGATGGTGGATCAGAACCGGCAGACACTGGGAACAGATCCAGGTCTGGCCGCCGTTGTAGCGCAGCGCCACCAGGGGGCCGGCCGTCTCAGGCCGTCCGCAGTTCAGACAGGTGAAAGTCGCATCGTTGGGGTTCATGCTCAGCTCCAGAGAGTGATTTCAGAGAAGCGCCAGAAAGCGCTCTACGTCGTAAACAGCAGCCTGGGCGGCCGGCGAAAGCTGCGGCAGCGCCAGGTCGAAGCCATGGTCCGCGCCGGGAAACTCGACCAGCACCGAAGGCGCGCCGGCCGCGGTCAGCGCCTGATGCAGCCGCCGCACCGACGGCCCCATGCCGAAGATGTCCGCTGTGCCTTGCAGCAGCAGCGTTGGCGGGCAGTGCAGGCCTACGCGGCCCAACGGCGACAGCCGGCTGTACAGCTCCGGCTCCCGGTCTGGGTCGGCGCCCAGCAGGTCGGCGATGTAGTTGGGCGCGGCGCCGCCAGTGTCGCCGGCTGGCGACAGACCCGCCCATTGTACCATGCTCTCCAGCAGCGCGCCGTAGGGGCGAATACGTTGGCGGCGCCGCGCCAGGCGGGCGCGCATCTCCTCGGTCTTCCCGTACATCTCCCGGAAATCGGCCGGCCCGTAGAAGGAGATCACCCCGGCCACCGTCGTGTCCACTGTGCTGGCGTCCGGCTGCAACGCGGGGTCGTTGGGGGTGTAGGCCGCCAGCAGGGCCAGATGGCCGCCGGCCGAGCCGCCCATCAACACGATGCGCCGGGGATCGACCCCTTGCTCCGGCCCGTTGCGCTTGAGCCAGATGATGGCGCGTTTGACATCCTGCACCATGCCGGGCACGTCGCTGGAAGGCGCCAGGGTGTAGTCGATGTCCAGCACCACATGGCCTTGGCTGACCAGCCGCCCGAACATCCAGCCGGTGCCCATGTCCTTCTCGCCCATCCGCCAGGCGCCGCCGTGTACGTAGATCACCGCCAGCCCGCTGCGGCTGACGCCGGCCGGGGGAAGCCAGAGATCGGCCAACAGCAGCTTGCCCGTCTCAGGGTGTACGCCGTAGGGGAGATCCACCTGCGGCGTCAGCGGCTGGCTGGCCACATAGCCGTTCCAGCGGTGCGGCAGCATGGCGCGCTGCTGAGCGCCGGCCAGCCGCGCCGGCCAGTCGGGGCCGAAGGTCTCGGCAAAGCCTGGGGGGGCCGCGGTTACGCCCGCGGTGTAGCGGCTGGCCAGCGCGGCGCCGACCAGCCCCGCGCCCGCGACCAGCGGATCGCGCCGGCGCAGCCCGCTGGCCGCCAGTCCAACACCTGCCAGCGCCAGGAGCGGGGCCAGCGCGCCGGCCAACAGCTTGGGCGCCCAGAGCAGAATGCCCAGGGTGCGCCCGCGCAGGTCGGCCAGCGTCAGCGCGCTGGCCAGGGCTGTGGCCACAGCCAACAGACGGAGCAGAGGGTGGGGCATGATAGGACCTTTGAGATGGGGCTAGTGCGGGGCCGCGGGCTTGAACAGCTCGGCCAACTGCTGGGCGCCGGCGCGGTCGGTCACGGCCAGCACTTCGTCATCCGCCTCGAAGAGGGTTGCGCCGCGCGGCACCACGATCTCGCCGTTGCGGATGATCGCGGCAATGACGCATTGCTCTGGGAAGCGAATGTCCTTGATGGCCTGGCCCAGCACCCGGGCGGTGGGCGGGATCTTCTCTTCGACCAGCGAGTAGCGGCCGCGGCGCAGCTTGAGCAGCGTCATCATGTCGCCCATGGACATCTCTTCCATGATCAGGTTAGCCATGACCTCGGCGTTGTTGAAAGAGACATCGACGTGGAACTTGTCGTCGAAGAGCCAGGCCGCCCGGGGGTTGTTGACCCGGGCGATGGTGCGACCGACCTGATAACGCTCGCGCGCGATGAAGCAGATAGACAGGTTGTCGGCGTCGTTGTCGGTGGTTGCCGCGATGACGTCGGCCTTTCGGATGCCCGCCTGCTCCAGAATCTGCGGGTTGGTGGGGCTGCCCTCGTAGATCGATTCGGTGGGTATCTCGTAATGGATGCGCGCCAGAATCTCAGGGCGGTACTCAACCAGATGCACGGTATGATCTTGGGCCAGCAGCAGCGAGGCCAGTTGGGTGCCCGTTCGGCCGCCGCCAGCAACGATGACAAACATGGGATTGGCTCCTCTCAGCAGACGGCCTGGCGCAGCGCGGCCATGCCTTCGGGGGTGGCGCTGACATGCACCATGTCGCCGGCTTGCAGACGCATGTCAGAGGTGGGCAACAGGCCGCGGCCGGCGCGCGTGACTGCGGCCACGATGCAGGAGCCGCACTGGGCCAGCTCCTGAACCGTGCGGCCCTCCCAGGCGGGCGGCACCATCAGATCGCAGATCTCCACCTCGCCGTTGCCGGCGGAGATCAGCGGATGCACGGAGCCCCCTTCCAGCAGCTCTTCCATGCGCTGGGCGCCCCAACTGCTGGAGCTGACCACCTGCATGCCGAAGGCCTCCACCAGCTCGCGCCGCTGCGGATCATAGTTGCGCACGGCCACGATAGGCACGTTGTAGATGGTGCGGGCCACGCGGCCGACGACGCCGTTGAGCGAGTCGGAGCTGGTGACCGCGGCCAGCGCATCGGCGTGGGCGATGTCGGCGCGGTGCAGCACCGCCTCGGAAAGCACGTCCCCCTCCATGGTTCGGCCGCGAAAGTCGGGCGGCAGGTCCCTGAAGGCGTTTTGGGAGTGGTCGATCACGCAGACGCGGTGGCCGTTGATGAACATCCGGTAGGCCAACTCCGCGCCCACCCGGCCGCAGCCGACGACAATGACATTCATGTTAACTTGCCTCTTTCTGCTGAGGGGGGGTGTGGCTCACCTGGTAGGGCACATCCATGATCACCACACCGGGCATGGAACGGAAGGCAAAACGCAGCGTCAGCGCGGCCTGGGTGTGCAGCAGGTTCTGCCACCAGTGGGCCGGCACGAACTCAGGCACCACCACGGTGATGACCTCGTTGGGCTGGCGGTGTTCGGCGACCGAGGCGATATAGTCCATCAGCGGCTCATGCAGCAACCGGAAGGGCGAATCGAGGATCACCAGCCGCACCCCTTCGCCCCAGATCTCCCATTTTTGCCTGACCCGCTCGGTCTGTTCCGGGTCCACCGAAACATGCACGGCGGTGATGTCGTTGGAGAGGGAGCGGGCGAAGCGCAGGGCGTGCAGCGTGCCCTGGTGTACGCCACTGATGGGCACCACCACCCGTTTGCGCATGATGCCGGGGGGCGCCGCGTAGGAGTCCAGGGAGAGGCTCTTGGCCAGACCTTGATAATGGCGGTAGATGGCGCCAAAGCCCATCACAATGGTGGGGATCAGAATCAGGACGATCCAGGCGCCGTCGCGGAACTTGGTCACCGCGAAGACCAGCGCGACGACCGAAGTCAGGACCGCGCCCAGCGCGTTGATCGACATCTTCAGCCGCCAGCGCGCGTCAGGATGCAGGGGAGTGGCGTGTACATGCACCTCGTCCACCTGCTCGCCGCGCATCATCTTGCCCGTTTTCCACCAGCGCAGCGCCATGCCGGCCTGGGACATGGTGAAGGAGAGGAAGACGCCGATGGCGTAGAGCGGGATCAGCGCGGTCACGCTGGCGCGGAAGAGGATGATCAGCACCGAGGCCACCAGCGCCAGCAGGATGATGCCGCGCGAGAAGACCAGCCGGCTGCCGCGAAAGGCCAGGTAGCGGGGCAGGAAGCCGTCGCCGGCCAACAGCGCGCTCAGCCGGGGGAAATCGGCGAAGGAGGTGTTGGTAGCCATGATCAGAATCACCGTGGTGGCGGCGATCATCAACAGATACATGACGCCGGTGCCGTTGTAGACCGTGCGCGCCAACTGCGAGAAGACCGTTTCCATGACCGAAGGGACGGCGCCGATCTGCTGGCTCAGGAAGGTGATGGTCAACAGCAGCACGCCCAGAATCGAGGACATCCAGATCAAGGTGATGCCCGCGTTGCGGCTTTTTGGTTCATTGAAGGCGGGGATGCCGTTGGAGATCGCTTCGACGCCCGTCAGGGCGCTGGTGCCGCTGGAGAAGGCCTTCAGGAGCAGGAAGAAGGTCACAGCCTGGGCCTCGTGAATCATCTCGATCTCCGGCGGATCGGTCACCACCCCCAGCGTGCCGGCCAGGTAGCGGGCCAGCCCCACCCCAACGGTGACAAACATCATCACCACGAAAAAGTAGGTCGGGATGGCGAAGATCGAGCCCGATTCCTTGACGCCGCGCAGGTTGACCACCATGACGAAGAGCACCAGCCCCACCGCGATGACCACCCGCCAGGGAAAGAGGTCAGGAAAGGCGGAGGTGATCTGCGCCACGCCGGAGGAGATGGACACGGCCACCGTCAGAATGTAGTCTGTCAACAGCGCCGCGCCGGCCACCATGGCTGGCAACCGCCCCAGGTTGTCGTAGGAGACGATGTAGGAGCCGCCGCCGTTGGGATAGGCATGAATGGTCTGCTCATAGGAGATGGTGACGATGGCCAGCAGGATCACGATGGCGATCGAGATGGGAAAGGCGAAGACGAAGGCCGCCGCGCCCGCCCCGGCCAGCACCACCAGCATCTCCTGGGTGGCGTAGGCGGTGGAGGAGAGGGCGTCGGAGGCGAAAACGGCCAGGCCGACCTTCTTGTTGATGGTCTGATGGGGGGCGTCGGCCGTGGGCAGCGGGCGGCCCAGCAGCCAGGTGCGCAGGGAACGGGGCGGCTTGTAGGTGGCAGGCCGTCGCAGCACCGTGCTGCGGCTTTCGTCGTCGATCATCATGGCAGTGTGTGCTTTCTCAAGACTGAGATATCTGCTGAACCCACAACTTCGGAAGCCGCCCCAGTGGGGCTATGCCGTACCCAAGCTTTCGACAGCATCTCGTCGAGCGGGCGGCGACTTCCGAAGTCTCAGTGTCACAGTCACTAATATGGTACTACTCAGACGCCGGGCACTGCAAGAGCTGCCGCGCACGCAAAATCAAGCGCCCGGCGCCGATGGCTGAGCAGGTACGATATTTATACTACGAAAGGCATGGCGCTGCAAGTTGGATCAGCCCGCTACGAAGGGCGTTCCCCCTGACCCGGCTCCAGGTAGAGCAGCTCGCCGTCGTCGTCATAGGCCAGGATCTCGGCGTAGCGCCCCCAGTCGATGATGATGTCCAACTGTCGCTCGGCCTCGTCCGGCGGAAACTCCAGCGAAAGCGCCATCTTGACCACCTCCCACTCCAACTGCTGCTTTTCGGTCGCCCGCAGCATGGCCGTCAGCCAGCGGAAGATGGGCAGCCGGCGCACGCGGGTGGCGAAGATCTCCTTACGGCCGCGAATGCTGGCCTCGGCAAAGGTCTCGCCCAACGGCGTCAGGGTGATATCGCCCTCGGCCACCAGGGCAAAGCCCAGCAGCTCGGCCGCTTCGGTCAGGCTGAGCAGCGTATCGGAGCCGATCTTGAGGCTGTCGGCCAGCCGGAAGATGTCAGCCCGGTTGTCTTGCAGCTCGTCGAGATGCTCCAGCAGGCCGGTCAGGTCGCTGATGTCGATGTGGGGCAGCACGCGGGTGCGGCCCGGCTCGCCCGGCGGCACGCCCAGCTCCACGTGCTCAGGATCGGTGCGGCCGGCCAGGGTGGCGTAGACCCGGTCCACGGTCTGCATGAACTTGTTCAGCTTGCGCTGCCGCGGGTAGGGCATGTCGATGGCCATGTCGGCCACCACCCGCCCCGGCCCCTTGTCCATGACGATGACCCGGTCGGCCATGAAGACCGCCTCCTCGATGCTGTGCGTCACCATCAGCACCGCCTTGGTGGGGATGCTGCCGCTGGTCCAGAGCTCGATCAGCTCGCCCCTCAACGCCTCGGCGCTGAGGGGATCCAGCGCCGAGAAGGGCTCATCCAGGCAGAGCAGCTCCGGCTCCACGGCCATGGCGCGCGCGAAGCCCACCTTTTGGCGCATGCCTCCCGACAGCTCGCGCGGGTAGGCGGTCTCGAAGCCATCCAGCCCGACCCGATCGAGCAGATCCACCGAGCGCGTGGCGCGCAGTTTGGGCGGCGCGCCGCGCGCCTTGAGCGCCACCTCCACATTCTCCTGCACCGTCAGCCAGGGGAAGAGGGCGAAGGTCTGGAAGACGATGGTGGCGTGGGGGTTGACCCCCTGCAAAGGCTGGCCGCGGTAGAGCACCTGGCCGCTGGTCGGCCGCTGCAGGCCGGCGATGACGCGCAGCAGCGTGCTCTTGCCGCAGCCCGACGGCCCCAGCAGGCAGACGAATTCCCCCTCCCGCAGGACCAGATCGACATCCTGGATGGCGGTGAAAAGCCGCGGGCCGCTGGAATAGCTCTGCGTGATCTGTTTCAGTTCGACCAGAGGTTCCTGTGTTGACACCTGATGCTCCATTCGTTCAAGCAACCGCGCATTGGGCGCCCTGCGCTGCTTGATAGCTTCAATCCAGCCGGTACTTTTCCTCGGCCTGGCGATAGAGAGGGCGCCAGAGGAGGCGGTTGATCAGCACCACCGCCAGCACCATGCTGAAGGTGGCCGCAAACAAGAGCGGGTAGTTGCCGTCGGCCGTGGCCTTGGTGATCAGGCCGCCGATGCCCAGCAGGTAGATCGTCTTGTCGCCGAAGGACAGGTGTTCGGCGACGATGCTGGCGTTCCACGCGCCGCCGTTGGCGGTGATGGCGCCGGTGATGATGTAGGAAAAGAGGGCCGGCAGGATCAGCGTGCGCCACTTGGCCCAGCGATCGATGCGCAAGAGCGCGGTGGTGTATTTCAGGTCCTGCGGAATGGTCGACGCGCCGGCGATGATGTTGAACAGCAGATACCATTGGGTGCCCAGCAGCATCAACAGGATCGCGGCCAGGTTCAGCCCGCCCGGCAGCGTGGCCATGAACAGCAGGATCACCGGGAAGAGCGCCGTGGCCGGAACCGAGGCGGTGATCTGCACCAGCGGCTGCAGCCAGCGCGCCAGCCGCGGATTGGAGCCGATGGCCACGCCGACAGGGATCGTCCAGGCCAGCGCCAGGGCCATGGCCACAGCCACCCGCAGCAAGGTGGCCAGCAGGCCGACGGCGATCTCGCGCCATTCGCTCAGCGGGACGGCCAGCAAGGTGCGTCCGGCGCGCACCACCAGCACGGCCAGCAGCGCCAGAATCACGATCCCCAGCAGATAGCCCAGCGCCCGCCGCAGGGTCGCATCTTCGCGCGGCGGCTTGTCTTTCACCGGAAAGCGGCGCAGCATGGCCTGGTCCAGCCGTTCCAGGCCGCGGCCGATGACCCGTTCGTTCAGCCAGCCGCTCAGCCGGGTGGAGCTGATGAAATCGTAGAACCAGGAGGTGGGCGGCTCGTCGCTGGCGACCATCTGAAGCTTGAAGCGCTCGGCCCAGGCCAGCAGCGGCCGCCAGATGAACTGATCCAGCGCCACGATGATCATGACCAGCGCGGCCAGGCCCCAGAAGAGGGCGCGCATGTCCCCCATCTCGGCGGCGGTGTAGAGATAGGAGCCCAGTCCGGGCAGGCTGAAGTCCTTTTGGCCCACGGTGAAGGTCTCGGCGGCGATCAGAAAGAACCAGCCGCCGGCCCAGCTCATCATGCTGTTCCAGATCAGGCTGATGCTGCCAAAGGGCAGCTCCAGCGTCTTGAACCGCATCCAGCCGTTGAAACGAAAGATGGCGTTGGCCTCGCGCAGGTCGGCTGGGGTGGTCTTGAGCGACTGATACCAGGCGAAGGTCATGTTCCACACCTGGCTGGTGAAGATCAGCACCACCGAAGCCAGCTCAGCCGCCACGTTCTCCGAAAGGAAGGCGCTCAGGCTCAGCATCACCACCGGCAGGAAGGAGAGGATGGGCACGCTCTGCAACACGTCCAGCAGCGGGATCAGCAGCCGTTCGCCCCAGGCGCTGGAGGCGGCAAAGCGGCCGTAGACCAGGGTGAAGAGCAGCGACAGGACGTAGGCTGTCAACATGCGCAGCACCGACAGCGTGGCGTAGAAAGGAATGGCCCTGAGCTGCAAGGAGATCGTCGGCCCCTCCACCACCTCGGGCGCGCCCAGCGCGATGCGCGCGAGACCGTAGATCAGCGCGGCCAGGCCGGCCAGCACGGCGATGTCTTGCCAGGAGAAGACCCGCTGCGCGGGCTGTTCGGTCTTGAAAAGATGCGAAGGGGACATGAGATGCTCAGAGCCAGCGCTTGCGGCGGAAGTAGAGGAGCATCACCACGGCGATGGCGCCGCAGATCAGCCAGAACATGGCGTAGCCGAAGCGCCATTCGATCTCTGGAAAGTTGCGGAAGTTCATGCCATAGACGCCGGCCAAAAAGGTCAGCGGGATGAAGATGGTCGAGAAGATGGTCAGCACCTTGACGATCTCGTTCATCCGGTTGCTCAGCACCGACAGGTAGACATCCAGCATGCCCGACAGCAGATCGCGCATGCTTTCCACCGTGTCCATGATCTGAATGGTGTGGTCGTAGACGTCGCGCAGGTAGATCACCGTGCCCGGCCGGATCAGCGGCGATTCGCTGTGCTGCAACAGCGCCAGCACCTCGCGCAGCGGCCAGACCGCCCGGCGCAGGGCGATCATCTCGCGCTTCAGCCGGTAGATGGCGGGCAACGGGTGAGTCTCTGGCTTCAGGGAAACCTGCTCCTCGATCTCCTCGATCTCGTCGCCCAGCAGCTCCAGGATCACGAAATAGTTGTCCACGATGGCGTCGATCAGCGCATAGGCCAGATAGTCGGCCGGGGCCTTGCGCAGCCGGCCGGCGCCGTTGCGCAGCCGGGCGCGCACCGGATCGAAGACGTCGTTGGCATCTTCCTGAAAGGAGACGAGGTAATTGTCGCCCAGAACCAGGCTGACCTGCTCCACCTGCACATGGTTCAGCGCCTGGTCGTATTCCAGCATCTTCAGCACGATGAAGAAATAGCCCTCGTAGTCCTCGACCTTGGGCCGCTGCGAGGCGTTGGCGATGTCCTCCAGCACCAGCGGATGCACCCCCAGCGCCTCGCCCAGCCGCTCGATCAGGGCAGGATCGTGCAGCCCGGCCACGTTGATCCAGGTCATGCCGGGGGTCTGCAAGCTGGCCAGGCAGGCATCCAGGCCCACATCGACGCGCTCGGAGAATTCCTGTTCGTCGTAGTGAATCACCGACAGGATGGCAGGCCCGGTCGGTCTTTCTCCCACGTGCATCACCGTGCCAGGAGGCAGGCCGCTTTTGTCGGAGCGACGGGGGGTGTTTTCAGGCATGGTCAGTGATCTCAGGCTGTCAGGGCCACGCCGGGCGTGGCCGGCGGCACCTTCAGGTAGGCCATCATGGCCTGGCTCAAACGTTCGGCCATGATGGCTGGGTCCTCGCCGTGCAGCGGCACCTGGCCGCCGGCCATGGTGCCGTGGCCGCCGGCCATGCCCAGGTCGCCGACCACGGCCCGCACCAGTTGACCGGCTCCCGTTTGCCGGCTGCGGCTGCGCACCGCCAGGATCAGGGTGTCGTTGTAGGCGCCCATGCACATGACCCACTGCGCCCCTTCCAGCCGTGAGAGAAGATCGGCGATCTCGGCCGCCTGGTCTGGGTAGCTCATGGCGCCGATGTAGGCCAACACCACCTGACCATAGACGCGGGCGGCCTGGATGGCGGTGACGAAGATCTTGAAGTAGTTGGCTGGCACCTGGGCCCGCTCGATCTCCACCAGCGCCTCGATGTCCACCAGCGGCTGGAGGTAGTAGTAGGCGGCCACATCTTCCATGCCGGCGCCGCGGCCCAGCCCCATGGTGTCGGTCTTGATGCCGTAGAAGAGGGCGGTGGCCAGCGGTTTGGGCAGCTCCAGCGCCGTGGCCTGCAGGTACTCGGTGACGATGGTGGAGGTGGCGCCCTGCTGCGGCCGCACGTCGACGAAGGGCGCCTGGGCCGATTCCGCGCGCCAGGCGTGGTGATCGATGATAGCCGATGGGATGCGGCCGGCCGGCAGGGGATTGTTCCCTGCGCCCGGCTGCGTGTCCACCAGCACGATGTGTGAGGCGCTGCGCAGGTCGCTCTCAGTCAGCAGGCGCAGCGGCCGGCCGAGAAAACGCACCAGCGCCTTGTTTTCGGCGCGGCCCACCAGGCCCTGATAGGCCACCGACGCCTCCAGCCCCAGCCGCTGCGCCAGCAGATAGCGCAGCCCCAAGGCGCTGGCGATGGCATCCGGATCCGGGTCGTTGTGCGGCAAGATCAGCACGCGGGACGCGTCCGCCAGCAGATGCAGGAGCTGGTCCACCGGGCGCGTTGGAATGGTGTAGCCGTCCACGGGGGAAACAATCCTTGGGCGCGAAAGGGGAGGGACGCCGGCCCATCGCCGCCCGCCGGCCTGCGAAGCGGCGGGCGGCGATGTGACCGAAGATAGATTCACGCCGCCGCTGGTTGCGCCGCGGCCCCCTCGTCAGCCGACGTCTGCTGCGGCAGGCGGCCGAAGGTGGCGGTGAGCACCAGCAGCCGCTGCTGCAGGTCGGGGTTCAGCGCGCCGGGCTTGTAGCGCCACTGCCAGTTGCCGCCCGGCCGGCCGGGCAGGTTCATCCTCGCCCAGGAGCCCAGGCTGAGCAGGTCCTGAGCGGTGACGATGGCCAGCCGGGCGATGGAGGCCCAGGCCAGGCGGATCATGTCCCAGGCGATGTCGTCGCCCGTCGGCTTGCCCACATAGTGCAGCGCATAGGCGCGCTCAGCCGGCGTGGAGGAGTTCTCCCACCAGCCGACGGTGGTGTCGTTGTCGTGGGTGCCCGGATAGATCACCAGGTTGGGGCTTTCGTAGGCATGGGGCAGGAACTGATCGTTGGCATCGGTCAAAAAGGCGAACTGCAAGACCTTCATGCCGGGCAGGTCGAAGCGCCGCATGATGGCGTCCATGCCAGCCTTGGCCTCCGGCTCGAAGTAGCCCAGATCCTCGGCCACGATCGGCGCGTCGCCCAGGGTTGTCTGCACCGCCTCGAACAGGCCGGGGCCAGGGCCCAACACCCAGCGGCCGTTGACCGCGGTCGGCTCGCCGGCCGGGATCTCCCAATAGTTGTAGAAGCCGCGGAAATGGTCGACGCGAATGATGTCCACCAGCGTCAGCATGGCGCGGAAGCGGGCGATCCACCAGGCGTAGCCGGTGCGCGCCATGACATCCCAGCGATAGAGCGGGTTGCCCCACAGTTGGCCGGTGGCGCTGAAGTAGTCCGGGGGAACGCCGGCCACCACGGTCAACTGCCCCTGATCGTCCATGTAGAAGAGGTCGGGGTTGGCCCAGGCGTCGGCGCTGTCGGGGGCCACGAAGATGGGGATGTCGCCGACGATCTGCACGCCGCGCTGGTTGGCATAGCGTTTGAGATTGGTCCACTGGCGGAAGAAGAGCCACTGTAGGTATTTCTGCACCGCGACCGTCTCGGCCAGCTCGGCGCGCCAGCGGGCCAACGCTTCGGGCTGGCGGGTGCGGATGTCCAGCGCCCAGGTGTTCCAGGCTGCGCCGCCGTGGGCATCCTTGAGCGCCATGAAGAGCGCGTAGTCCTCCAGCCAGTCCGCCTGCTCCGCGCAGAAGATCTTGAATTCCAGCTCCAGCTCGGTGCTGCCGCCAGCGCGGAAGCGCTCGTAGGTGCGCTTCAGCAGGGGGACTTTCCAGGTGATCACTGCGCCGTAGTCGATCAGTTCCTGGGGAAAGGGGGGCAGATCGCGGTACAGCTCATCCCAGCTCAGCAGGCCCATGCCCACCAGCTGCTCCGGGTCGATCAGCAAGGGATTGCCGGCGAAGGCTGAGAAGCATTGATAGGGCGAGTCGCCGTAGCCGGTTGGCCCCAGCGGCAGCACCTGCCACAGGCTTTGGCCTGCGCCATGCAGAAAGTCGATAAAGCGAAAGGCTGCGTCACCCAGGTCGCCGATGCCATACCGGCCGGGGAAGGAGGTGGGATGCAGCAAGACGCCTGATGAACGGACGAATGACATGAACTCCTCCTGGAGATTGCGAATGGGGCAGAAAGCAAAGGCGCAGCGCCGGCGGACAGAGAACTGCCAGCTCGGTCGAATGCTGGCAGCTCTGCAACGCTTTCACGGACGCTGCGCCATCGATCCGGTGCGAGGCTGGCCCGCAGGGGCCAGCCTCGCACGCGTTGGGCGGGCTACTGGCGCCGGCGCAGGGCATAGGCTGCGCCCAGAGCCAGGCTGATGGCCGCCGGCAGCGCCGCCAGCGGCAGACCGCCCGCGGGCAACGACGCCTGCGCCGCGTCCAGCGTGTCCAACGTGACCGCGGAGGGCGCTTCCACCGTCAGCGTCACAGGAACCACCACCAGCTCGGTCTCGTTGCCGGGGCCGGCGTCGGGGTCGTCGCTGGTGACGCAGAGGTTGCCGGTGTAGACGCCGGCCGCCAGGCCAGTGGAGTCGAAGGTGACGGTGACATCGGTGGCGGTCCCGCCGGCGTTGGCGCCGCTGGTGGGGCTCAGCGAGAGCCACGGGATGTCGGCCAGGTTGCTGCACGCGGCCAGCGGTGGGATGTACTCGATGAAACGGGCGCCGCCGGCGATGATGGTGCGCACCAGGACGCCGCCGCGGGTGATTTCATGCACACCGGTGCCGGTGGTGGTCAGGATGGAGCCGCCCGGCAGCTCGTAGACGCCGCGGTAGCCGCCCAGACCCGACGGGTCATAACGACCGACGAACACGCCGGCCGCGGTGAACTCATGCACCCCTTCGTTGGCTGAGGGGCTGAAGTTAGCCACCAGCACGTTGGTGTTGCCAGCCTCGCTGATCTGCTCGGGGAAGGTGCTGACGGTAGCGAAGTTGGCAAGGGCGGCGCCGTTCAGATCGTAGCGATGCACCGTGCTGCTGCTGCTGCCGCCCGACAGCCAGTCCGCCGTTCGCCCATAGATGTCGAAGGGGGAGTTCAGCCCGCCCGCGCCGTTGGCGACGAAGTTGCCCAGGTAGGCGCCGCTGGTGTCGAACTCGGCGATGGCGTTCGTGTTGGCGCCGCCGCCGACAGTCACCAGCAGGTGGTTGTTGCGCCCCAGCGAGATGCCGCGGATGTTGTCCAGGATCGCGTTGTTGACGCCGCCGGCCGGGGCAAAGATGCCCAGGTAGTTGCCATCCAGGTCGAACTCATGCACCACGTCGCCGGTCTGGTCGGAGACCAGGATGCTATCGCCGCTGGCGCTCAAGATCGCATTGATCGCGGTGCCCATGACGGAATTGCTCGGGATGAAATTGGCATCGATCACATCGCCGGTGATGGGATCCAGCGCCATCACCCGGTCGTTGGTCGAATCGGGCACCAGCAGCAGGCCGCTGGTCAGCAGGGCCCGCTTGGCCAGGGCGCGGGCGGCCGGGTCGGGGGGCGCCAGCACCGACGATGGGGCGCCCTCGATCCCTGCCAGCTCATCGGCGACGTTCGGCTGCCAGTCGCTGCCGGCCTGCGGCTGGCTGGCCGGCGCAGATGCAGCCTGTCTGGTCGGCTCCTCGAAGATCTCCCAGTTCAGAACGCTGCCGCCGGTGTTGGTGATGGTCAGCGTCTGCTGCACCTGGACATCAGGCGCCTGCGTGCTGGCCATGCTCAGCGGATCGACGTAGATGTTGGGCGGAACGCACTCGACGTCCGTTTCCAGGGTGTGGCTGTTGTTCTGCGGGTTGGGATCGTAGACGTTGCTGGCGATCTCGACGAAGTTGCTGAGCACGCCGGGGCACTGGGCCGTGTCCACGGTGACGGAGATCACCACCGATTGGATGACGCCAGGTCCCATGTCGTTCATGTCGCAGACCACGGTGCCGCTGTTCTCGTTGCAGACGCCGGTGTAGGCCGCCGCGCCGTTGAAGGTGACGCCGGAGGGCAGCACGTCGGTGATGACGACGCCGGACGCGATGGTGGGGGTGCTGTTGTTCTGCGCCGTGATGGTGTACCAGAGGGTCTCGCCCACCGTCACCGGGTCGGGGTTGGCGACCTTGCTGACCCACAGGTCCGCCTCGCTGGGATCCAGGTTCAGCCCGATCAGCAGCGGGTCGTGGTCCGAGGTGCGGTAGGCGTCGGCGTTGTAGAGGCTGACGATCTGACCGGGCGACTTGAACTCGGTGTTGTAGTCCAGCACGCCAGGCTCGTCGGCGTTGATGTGCCAGGTGGTGGCGCCGGTGACCTGCGGGAAGAGGCTGGCGTTGGCCAGGCTGTGGTCCAGCGAGCCGGCCTGCGAGCCGAAGACGTAGGAGTAGCCGGTGGGGCCCTCGAAGGCGATCTCCAGGTTGGTGTAGCCGGCGGCGGCCAGCGCGGCCATGGGGTCTTCCATGGCGTAGCTGTTGAGGTCGCCCATGATGACGAAGTCGGGGTCGCCGGAGCCGGTAGGATCGCCCGCGATCCAGTTGAGCAGCGCGTTGACTGCCTGGGTGCGAGTGTAGTTGAAGCAGGCCTGGCCGTCGCCCTGATCCGTGTCCAGCCCGGTCGCGCCGGAGCAGCCCTTGGATTTGAGGTGGTTGACCACCACGGTGAAGCGACCGTGGTTGGCGATTTGCTCGAAGGTCTGGGCCAGCGCCGGTCGGTTGATGTTGGTGAAACCGGGATCGACCAGGTGGTTGAGGATGGCGAAGTTGCCCACCGGCTGCACCACGCCTGGCTTGTAGATGACGCCGACCTTGATCACGTCGCCGGGGTTGATCAGACCGGCGTCGATGTAGTCATACGTGCCAGCGCCGGCCAGCGCGTTCAGCCCGGCGACGATGTCGGCCAGCGGCTCGACGTTGGGGGTGTTCTCCAGCTCCATCAGGCCGATGACGTCGGCGTTGAGGATGTAGAGCGCCTGCAGGAGCTTGTCCCGCTGGCGGGTGAACTCCTGCGCGGTGTTGGCGCCGCGGCATTCCTGGTTCTGGTTGGGGCCACAGGGGAAGGGCGCGGTGTTGGTGGTGTCCAGCGTCAGGAAATAGTTCAGCACGTTGAAGGAGCTGACCCGCAGCGTGCCGCCGGCGCGCACCGGATTGGGGGCCGCCGGACGCGGGTTGGCGGCGGTGAAGGTCGGCGGGCTCAGCGGGTGGATGCGGTAAAGGATGCCGGGCGAGCTCCAGCCGGGATTGCCCTGGGTCAGCACGCCGGCCAGGGCGGTGACCTCGTCGCCGCTGCGCACGGTGTTGAGCGCGCTCAGCCCCAGCGGCGTCGGGTAGATGATGGGATCGGGGTTCTGGAGCAGGCTGCCGTCGTCTAGGGTGATCCAGTTCAGGTTGTTGGCGGCCTGCAGGGCGTTGGCCGGCGCGCCGGGCGGCACCACGTTGGTGGGCTGGCGCAGGCGGCCGTTGGCCAGGGTCAGGATGCCGCCGCGGCCCAGGTTGTAGGTCTCGTTGACCGTCAGCGTCTGGGTCATGACCACCGACATGCCCTCGAAGCGCTCGGGGTGGGCCAGGTCGGGGAAGGGCAACATGACGCTGGCCGGCGTGACCGTCGCCGGGCTGGCGGGGCAGACCACAGCCTCGGTCAGCGAGGTGAGCTGGGTCTGGTTCTGGAACTCGGCGACCGTGCCGGAGACGCGCACGAAGTCGCCTACGGCCACCGCGGTCAGAATGGCCGGGTCATAGATGAACAGCCCCTCGGAGGTGGCCGGGTCGGCGTCGTGGTCGCTGTCAGGCGCCTGGACGAAATAGCCGTTGATGTTGCCCACCCCCTGGAAGTCGGCGATCACCTTGGCTTCGATGGTGTGCTGCTGGCCCACCAGCGGGCTGGCCGCTCCGCTGCCCTGGATGGTGTGGATGGGCGTGGTTCCGCCGGCGAAACAGCCGCTGGTCATGGTGAAAGACCAGTCGTAGTCAGCGGCCATGTTGTGCGGCGTGCCGTCCTGGTCGGTCACCTGGTCGGCCTCGATGGTCACGGTGCAGCTCTCGCCGGGGTCGAAGTCCGTGTGGGGCAGGTCGAAGGTGGTCGGGCCGCCGGTGGGGGTTACGGCCTGCGCGCCGCTGGTGGAGCAACTGATGCCCACCGTGCCGCTGATGACCACCGACTCGCTGAAGGTGACATCGACGGGGGTGTTGATGGCTACGCCGGTTGCGTTGTCGGCCGGGGTGGTGCTGATCACCGTCGGCGGCACGTCGGCGCCGCAGGAGTTGATCGGCGACGAGGTGTTGCGCGGGTTGGGCGCGCCGGTGCTGAAGTCGGCCGCGTTGTCGTCAGTGTCGGTGCAGCCGCCGTTGTTGCGAAAAGTTGCGGTGGTGTTGGAAGGCGCGGCCGCGGGGCCTGATCCCTCGTAGCAGTTGGCGTTCGTGGCAAAGCCCACTTTGTCGAGGATTTGGGCGCCTGTCGGACATGCACCGCTCAGGGCGGTCGTCGAGTTGACCAGGGCAGCCTTGCCGCCGGCGCCGGCCATCGCGATCGCGCCGATGGCGTCCGGCGTGGGCAGCGGCGTCGAGCCGCCAGCTCCCTGAGCCTGCTGGATCAGGTAGTAATGACCCGGCCCGATGGAACCGCTCAGGTTCGTCACTTGCCAGGTTCCGCTGCCGGTTGCAGAAGTATACTGCACGGAATAGCCTGTCAGGTTGATCGTGCTGCTGCCGGCGTTGAAGATCTCGATGTAGTCGTGGGTGTAGGTGGCGCCGCTGTTGCCGCCGCCGCCATAAAGCTGGCTGATGCGCAGGTCGTTGGCCAGGGGCGCGGCGTTGACCGGGCTCTCGGCCTGTTCAGCGGCAGCCGGCAGGATGCCAGGCGAGGCAAGCAAAGCGAAGATCAGGGCAAAGGCGAGCAAGCCTCGTCCGGTGCGAGAAAGGGCCGTCATGGCAGGAATCCTCCTTGCGTTGAGTGGACAGGCGGCGCCATGCCGCCTGCATGAGCGACGTTGATTTCGGACTGCACGGGGAAAGGGAAGGCTGGCCGGGCTGGGGTCAGCGCGGCCCGATTATAGCACGAAGACGCGCCGCGGGTCAACCCCCGATCTTCTGCGCGGCGATGAGGAGGTACCAATGGTTGCTGTACAGCGCGCCCTCTTTCTCCTCCAGCGCCAGCTTCTGGCGCTGCACCGGAGAGAGGCTGTCCAGAATACCGTGGATCTGCGCCACGTTCTGCGGGGAAACGCACTCGGTCAACGAGGTGAGGGGACGATGGCGGATGTAGGTGGCCAACGTCACCACCCGGCAGCCGGCCGCCTCCAGCATCGCCTGCCATTGGCTGGGCCGGTACTCCCGCACGTGCGATTCGTCGTGCAGCCAGTCCAGCCGGTTCATGACGCTGTCGACGAAATCATCCTCCGGCACACAGCGATCGTCGATCAACAGCAGCCCCTGCGGCTTGAGCATGCGCACCATCTCGGTCAGCGCCTCCTGGATGCCGCTGAAATGATGGGCGGCGCGACGGCAGGTCACCAGGTCGAACTGCTCGTCGTCGAAGGTCTCATCGTCGAAGGGGAGCTCGTGGATGTCAGCCACCACAAAACGCACGTTGGTCACCCCCTGCTGCTCGGCCAGCTTCTCAGCTTCGGCCAACATGCGCGGAGTCAGATCGATGCCGATGATCTCATCGACATAAGGGGCAAAGGCGAAGGCGGTGTGTCCGGCGCCGGTGGCCACATCCAGCATACGCCAGGAGGGCCGCGGCTGGGCTAGTTCAACCAGCCAGCCCAGCACCTGGGGATCGGTGTGGCTGCTGCTGGCAACATAGCAATGGGCCCGTGCGGTGAACACGGCCCTGGCGCGGTCTTCGATGGTGGGCGATCTGTCGGTCATGGCGGCCTCGCTGATGAAGCAGCCACCCGCGGCGTCTGGCCAGCCCATCGCCGCATCTCAGTGGCTGTGCGCCATCAGTATAGCCTGAATTGGCAGCCGTCGCTATGACCAAGATCATAAAGCGGTGTGGATTTTCAAGTTTGCCTTCCCTTCCCACGGATGGCAAATGTAGCCGTGCTGATCCACTTCCTCCTCCCCCGTCGATAGGGATGGCAAACCACCCCGCCAGGCCGCTCAGTTCCCCTGGTCGGCAGGGCCTTTGTCGCTTTTCGCCTGCTCCGGCTTGGTCTCATCATCCTCGCGTACCGCCTTGCGGAACTCGCGGATGCCCTTGCCCAGAGAGCTGCCCACGTCGGTCAGCCGGCCAGCGCCGAAGAGCAACAGGATGATTACCGCTACGATCAACAATTCAGGCCAACCAAAGCCAGGACCAAACATGAGAATACCTCCGAGAACTCTGCGAACTTGCGACCCATCATACCGCCACCGCGGGGCGCTGTCAAATGACGAGCAACGAAAACAGTGATTTCAAATCGGGCGCGGAGTCGAGGCTTTAGCCGGGTCTGGACGATGCCAGTGGAGCGCGGCAACCTGCCTGAAGGCTCGCCTCCTGTTCGGCAGCCACCCGATTTGGAGTCGCTGCAACGAAAACGGCCGGCGCCCTGCTGGTGGACGCCGGCCGTTGGCTCAGCTATCAGTCGCGGAACTGTTCCGCCTGGGGACTAGAAGCGCTGGTAGGTGCCGTTGTTGTAGAGCACCCAGACGCCCGTCGAGGACGTCCACAGCATCATGCCGCCCTGGTACTGCTGAGATGTACCACTGGTCATCTGGGCCGGCGCCTTCGCCCAACCCAGCGTCTGCGACACACCGGCCTCGTTGCGCCAGACCTTGCCGATGCCGTACTCCGGCTGGCACCAACCAGGCGGAGCCACGATGCCCGGATTGTAGGCCGGCTCGGCGGGGGTCCATGTGTTCTGGAACTGTCGCCAGGTTCCGTTGTTGTAGAACACATAGATGATCCCGGTGGTGTCGTTGGCGATGGCAAAACCGCTGTGGAAGGCCTGTTGCGAGCCGCTGAAGCCCTGCTCGTTGGTGCTGGGACAGCCAAGCGCGTTGCGTACGTTGGCGTTCCTGAACCAGACATTTCCGAAGCCGTTTTGCGGTACGATGCTGCACGCCGCAGCAGCGCCGTCGCCGGGCTGCGCCGGCGGCGGGAAGTAGGCGCCGCCTCCACAGGTTGCCGGAGTACACGGGCCGGGCGCCGGGGGTGGCGGCGGCGGCGGCGGCGGTGGCTTGGGCGTGTAGCAGTAGATCAGCAGCGTCTGTCCCGCATAGATGCGGTTGGGATTGGCGATCCCGTTGCGCTGCGCGATGGTCCACATGTTCACGCCGTAGCGGCTGGCGATGCCGGAGAGCGTCTCCCCGCGGCGCACCGTGTGATAGACACACTGCTGGCCAGAGGAAGCGCTGCCGGCCTCGGCGGCAGGGGCCAGGGCAGCCAAAGGCGCCACTGAGATCACCACTGCCAACAACAGACCCAACAAGATGGTTCGCTTCATGATCATCTCTCCTTGGTTGATCATGACAGCCGATAGTTCCGCGGCTTTAGTTTACCATAAGCTGTAAAGTTCGTCAAGAGCGAGATTTCCCCTGTTACGGCTCCGGGGCATCGCCCTCAGGCAACAACGTCACCTGGGCGTAACGATCCTGCGGCAGGAAACGCTGGGCGGCAGCCTGCACGTCGGCCGGCTGCAGGGCCGCCAGCAGCGCATCGTAGGCCAGAATCTCCTCCGGCCGCGCGCTGGGGTCGGTGAAGTGCTCCTCGATGGTCCACAGCCAGAAGCTGTTGTCGCGCAGCGCCTCCTCCCGGTTGCGGCGCAGTTGCTCCTGCACCTTGGCCAGCTCGTCGACCGTTGGCCCCTCGGCCTGCAAGCTGCTCACCTGGGCGAAGAGCGCATCCACCAGCTCGTCGACGCGCTGGGGATCGGCGCTGAAGGCGATCCAGACCGCGTATTCGGGGGTGGGGGCGACGGCCAGGTTCGAGGAGACGAAGGGCGCATAGACGCCGCTGCGCGCCTCGCGCAGCTCCTCGCGCAGGCGCATGGCCAGCACCGCCTCCAGCGCGTCCATCTCCACCGCGCTCTGCACGGTGGGGCTATAGGGGCCGCTGAAGACCAACTGCACCATGCCCTGCGCTTCCTGGCCCTTGACCACCGTGCGTTGGTCGATGCCGTTGAGCTGCAAGGGGGTCGTGGCCCGCCAGCTCTCTGTGCGGTCGCCGCCCGGCAGCGCGCCCAGGTAGCGCTGCGCCAACTCCTTGAGCCGCGTCTGATCCACGTTGCCGACGAAGGTGAAGGTGAAATCGCTCATGTCGCCGAAGCGATCGCGGTAGATCTCCAGGGCCCGCTCGGCGTCGAACGCATCGAGCTGTTCCAGGGTGAGCGGGCCGGTGCGCGCGTTGTCGCCATAGAGGGCATCGCTCAGCGCATCTTGCAGCAGCGCGTCGGGCGCAACGCTGCGGTTGAGCAACGCAGCGCGGGCCTGGCTCTGGTAGACCTGCGCCACGGCCGGGTCCAGCCGCGGCGCGGTGGCATAGAGATAGATCAACTGGAAGACCAGCTCCAGATCCTGCGCCGTGGCATAGCCGCTGAAGCCTTCGTTGACGTCGAAGATGCCCGGTTCGGCGTGTGCAGCCTTGCCGGCCAGCAGCGCTTGCAGGTCGCTGTAGCCCAGCTCGCCCAGTCCGCTCTGGGTCACCAGATAGGCTGCCATGATCGCCTCTGGATAGTCTTCGTCCTCCACCAGCGACGCGCCGCCGGGGCTGGTGGCCGAGAAGACGATCTCGTCTGCCCAGAAATCGGTGGGCTTGACGATCACCCGCACGCCGTTGGCCAGCTCGAACAGGCTGACCCCCAGCTCAGGGTATGTTTCCTCGAAGACGATCTCAGACGGCGGCGGCGGCGCTTCCATCAACTGCTGGCCGGCCGAGCTGTCCACATAGGGCGCCAGCTCCAGCGCAGCCACGTGTTCAAAGAGGGCGGCCAACTCTGCCTCGCTGGGCAGGGCCAGCCCCTCCTTGTGCGGCGCAGTTACGCTGACCAGTTGACCATCGACCGGCGCCAGCGTCTGAAAGGCGGCCGCGACCTCCGCCAGATCGATCTCCGGCAGCAGCCGCGCCGCCAGCGCCACGGCCAGATCGACGCTGGGGCTGGCGGCGCCGGAGAGGAAATGATCGCTGTAGCCCTGGGCAAAGGCGGCGCTCTCCAGGTTGTCCTTCTCGGTCTGCCAGATCTGGAAGCTCAGGGCCAGGTTGGCGCGCTCGCGCGCCAGCTCCTGTTCGGTGAAGCCATGGCGGCGGATGCGCTCCATCTCGGTCAGCACCGCCTCGAGGCCAGCCAGCGCCGCGCCCTCCTGGCTCTCTCCCTGCACCGTGAAGGTCTCGATCTGACGCGCCAGCGGCTGGCTGCCGCTGCTGGCGTAGAGGAAGGGCGCGTCCGGCTGGCGGCTGATCTGATCCAGACGGGTGTTGAACATGGCGCTGGCCAACCCCACCGCCAGCCAACGCCGGAAGTCGCCCACCGTCTGGACCGCCCACGCCGGGCTGATGTGGTCGATGCCGAAATTGGTGGTGGGATACTCCGGGTCAGCCAGCAGCAGAAAGCGGCGCGGCTGGGGCGGCGGCGCGGCCGGTTCGAGCCGCGGCTGCGGCGCGACCGGCGCGGGCAGGTCGGCGAAGCGTTGGCGGATCTGCTCCTCGACCTGCGCCGCGTCGAAGTCGCCCACGGCGACCACAGCCATCAGGTCGGGCCGGTACCAGGTCTGGTAGAAGCGGCGCAGCGCGTCGCCCGGCGCGCTGCGGATCACCGCCATGTCGCCGATGGGCAGCCGGTCGGTGTAGATCGCGCCCGCGGTCAGCGCGGGCCAGCTTTGCCGCCGGATGCGGCCGCCGGCGTTCTGATCGGACAGGCGTTGCTCCTCGATCACCACCCCCCGCTCCTGGTCGATCTCCGCGTCGGACAGGGTGGCGTAGGCGGCCCAGTCCTCCAGGATGTCGAAGCCCGTGGTCAACAGCTCCCCTTGATCGGTGGGCACTTGCAGCATGTAGACCGTTTCGTCGGGGCTGGTGTAGGCGTTGATGTCCGGCCCAAACTCCATGCCCATGCGCTCCAGCGTGTCGATCAGGGTCAGCTCAGGAAAGCGCCGGGTGCCGTTGAAGAGCATGTGCTCGACGAAATGGGCCAATCCCTGCTCCCCCTCCTGCTCCAACACCGAGCCGGCGTTGACCACCAGCCGCAGCTCGGCGCGGCCCAGCGGCTTGTCGTTGCGCTGGACGTAATAGGTCAGGCCGTTGTCCAGCCGCCCCATGCGCACGGCCGGGTCCAGCGGCAGCAGATCGTCGGGCGTCATCAGCGCGGCGGCGGCCGTCGGGTCCTGGAGGGGTTCGTCAGCCGTCGGCTCTGCGGCGGGTTCAGCCTCGCCGGCCGCCGGCTGCACGCTGTCAACGCGCCGTTCGGTGACCAGCGGCGGGAACGGCCCTGCCGGCGCGCAGGCCGCCAGCAGCCAGGAGAGAAGGATCACAAGCGCCAACCAACGGTGTTTCATCTGTGGAACCTCCAAAAAAAGTGCTGGCTACAGCAGGCTGACCGGGTCCACGTCCACCCGCCAGCCGGCCGGCAGATCGACCGTGCGCAGAAAAGCGGCCGGGTCGGGGGCGCGCACGATCAGGTGCCAACGATATTTGCCCTGCTCGCGGCCAAAGAAGCAGGGCGCGGGGCCGATCAGGTCCACGCTGCCCGCGCCGCGCTCCTTGATGGCAAAGCGCAGGCCGCGCGCCAGCGCCTCAGCCTCCGCCTTGGCCCGTTCCCGCTCCTGATGAACGAAGATCAGCCGGGCCAGGCGGCGAAAGGGGGGATAGCCCAGATCGCGGCGGAAGCTCAGCTCCTGGCGGCTGAAGTCCAGGTAGTCATGGCGCCGCGCGGCCTGGATGGCGTAGTGTTCCGGCCGATAGCTTTGCACGATCACCTGGCCCCCCAGCAGGCTGCGGCCGGCGCGTCCGGCCACCTGGGTCAGCAGTTGGAAGCTGCGTTCGGCCGCGCGGAAATCGGGCAGGTAGAGCCCCACGTCGGCGTTGATCACCCCCACCAGCGTCACCAGCGGCAGGTCCAGCCCCTTGGCGATCATCTGCGTGCCCACCATCACATCGGCCTGGCGGCTGGCGAACTGCTGGAGGATGGCATCATGGCTGCCCTTGGCGCCGGTCACATCCCGATCCCAGCGCAGCACCCGCGCCTGCGGCCAGAGCGCCCTGACATGCTCGGCGATCTTTTCCGTGCCCGCGCCCAGGTAGCGAATGCGCCGGCTGTCGCACTGTGGGCATTGATCGGGCTGCGCCGCCCGCCGCCCGCAGTGATGACAGAGAATCACGCCGGCCCCGCCCCTCTCCTGGCCGGCCTCCGACCGGGCGCTGCCCCCTTCGTGATAGGTCAGCGGCACATCGCAATGCTCGCAGGTCAGCACATGCCCACAGTCCCGGCAGATGACGAAGGTGGCCGTGCCGCGGCGGTTCAGGAAGAGAATCGCCTGCTGGCGCGCGGCCAGCACCCGTTCCAGCGCCTCTTGCAGGGCGCGGCTGAACATGGAGCGGTTGCCCGCGCGCAGTTCCTGGCGCAGGTCGATCACCTGCACCGGCGGCAGCTCGGCGTAGCGCGTCTCCGGGTGCAGCGCATCCAGCGGCCGGTAGACGGTCTGGCGCAGGTGGAGCTGCTCCTGCTGTTGGGCGATGGCCTTGGCGTGGCCCATGATGCGCCGCGGCAGCTCCAGCAGCCGGAGCTGGCCCAACTGGGCGGCGTAGAAGCTCTCCAGCGCCGGGGTGGCCGAGCCCAGCAGCAGGACGGCGCCGCTGAGGCGGGCCAGTTGCAGGGCCGTGTCGCGCGCGTGGTAGCGGGGCGCACGCTGGCTTTCCTTGTAGGAGGGGTCATGCTCCTCGTCCAGCACGATCAGGCCCAGGTTGGGCAGGGGCAGAAAGAGGGCCGAACGCGCGCCCACCACCACCTGCACCTGGCCGGCGCGCGCCTTGCGCCAGACATCGTAGCGCTCGCCGGGGGAAAGCTCGCTGTGGTAGACCGTCACCCTTTCGCCGAAGCGGGCGGCGAAGCGGCGCACCGTCTGCGGCGTCAAGGCGATCTCCGGCACCAGGGCGATGGCCTGCTGGCCGGCCTCCAGCGCCGCCTGGATCGCGCGCAGGTAGATCTCGGTCTTGCCGCTGCCGGTGACGCCATGCAGAAGGTAGGCGGAACGATTCGTAACCGGTGGCCCGGAAGCCGCAACCGGAGTTGCCGCCATGCCTGAAGCGCCCATCGGCGACCCGTCATCGGCCATCTGCGACTGGCGGGTTGCTGCCTCGATCCCCTCCTTGATCTCGGCCCACACCCGCGCCTGGTCTTCGGTCAGGGCCGGCGCTCTGTCCGCGACGAAGACCTTGCCGGCCAGCGGATCGCGCCAGATCTCAGCTTCCTCCAGCGAGATGAGCCCGGCCGCGGCCAGCTCGCGCAGGGTGGCCAGGTCGGCGCCGACCTCGGCATAGAGCCAGCCGACCCAGACCGGCCCCGCCTCGCCGGCCAGCGCCTCCAGCACCCGGCGGTATTTTTCGCCGCCGCGCAGCTCGATCAACCGCGCGTTCACCTCGGCCGCAGGCAGCAGCAGCGTGACGGTCTTGTCGGCCTCGATGCGCAGCCAGCCGCGTTCGGCCAGGCTGCGGATCGGCGCGATCGTGCAGCCGGCGGCCGCGCCGATGGCGGCCGCGCTGGGCGCAGGCGTGGGGTGTTCGGCCAGCCAGGCCAGCGCGTCGGCCTGCTTGGACTGCCGCCCCAGGGTGGGCAGCGTCTGGGCGATGGTCTCCTGGTTGGCGGCCAGCGCGACCTGCTTGCCGGTCTTGGGCCTGGGGGGCGGCTCGACGATGCGCCGCTGGCGGGTGATCCACCCGCGCTCGATCAGCGGATCGGCCAGGCTGCGGCGGCTCAGATCGCCCTCCAGCCGCGCCAGCACCCGCTCAGGCGTCGTTCCATGCGCCAGCAGATGGGCCAGCAGCGCGTGCTGCTCCGCTTTCAGCCCCGGCAACTGGGCAAAATAGGGGCCGCCGTGCAGCGCCTCGACGAAATCCTCCGTCCCGAAGCTCATCTGCTCGGCGCTGTGCTCCTCCGCCGGGCGGGAAAGGGGGCCGGCCGCGAGGGTGCGTCTTCCCTCCTCTGTCAACGCCAGCACCGGCTCGGCCTTTTGCGCCAGGCCGGTGGGCAGCATCAGCAGCAGACAGTCCAGAATCGGCGCCAAGGTGTGCCGGCTCAGCCAGCGGGCCAGCTCAAGCTGGGCAGGCGTCAACACCGGTTCCGGCAGCACCAGATCGATCAGCGCCCGCGTGCGCACCCCCTCCGGCGCGGCGTCGCTCAGCGCCAGCACCACCCCGTGCAGCTCCTCGCGGCCAAAGGGAACCCAGACCAGATGGCCAGGCCGCAGGGCCGCGGCCAGGTGGGCGGGCACGCTGTAGTGGAAGGTCACGCCCAGGGGCGCGTCGCCATCCTCGCTGACCGGCTCCTGCGGGGGCCGGGTCTTGCCCAACGGCCGGCGGGCCATGGGGGTGTGGACGGCGATCTCGGCGAACATGGCGCCCTATCCGCCCCAGCGTATAGTCCCCACCAGCGCCAGCCCGGCCAGAATCACGGTGACGGCCAGCAGGTGCGGCAGGCGGCGGCCGACGGTGGTGCTGTCTTGCAGGGTGAACGCGCCGTCAGCCGTGGGGGTGAAAACCGACGGCGCCTGGTATTTGGGTGCCAGAATCCAGCCCAGCAGCATGCCAAAGACCAGACCCCCCATGTGCGCCAGGTTGTTGATGCCGGGGATGGTGAAGCCCAGCACCAGGTTGATGCCGGCCAGCATCAGCAGGCTGCGCAGTTGGGTCTGGCCCCGCTGGCCGAAGGTCGCGCGGTGCAGGTAGAAGTAGGCGATGGAGGCGCCGATGAGGCCGAAAATCGCGCCGCTGGCGCCGGCCGAGATGCCCCCCGCGCCCAGCACGAAGGAGGCCAGGCTGCCGCCCAGGCCGGCCAGAAAGTAGATCAGCAGGAAGCGCGCCGAGCCATAGAGCCGCTCCACGTCCTGGCCAACGACGTAGAGGGCGTAGCTGTTGAACAACAGGTGGATCACGCCGATGTGCAGGAACATGCTGGTCAGCAGCCGGTGATATTCCCCCTGGGCGATCAACTGGTTGTGCATGGCGCCGAAGAACACCAGCACCCGCGTGTCCTGGCTGCCGTTCAGGCCAAGGCCGTTGAGCGCGCCGAAGGCGGTCATGGCCAGGAAGACGGCGATGTTGATGCCCAGCAGGATGAAGGTCCAGCGCGGCTTGGCCAGGGGAATGCGGAAGCCCATCTGCACCATCGAGCTGGGCGGCTGGCTGGCTTGAGCCTCTGGTTGTGGATCCATCCTCATAACAGCACCGGCTCCCAGTCAACCCGGCAGCGTTCGGCGGTCATGATGGCCAGCACCTGCTGCACTGCCTCGTCCAGTTGGCCGTCGCGGTTGATCACCACATAGTCGAATTCGGAGAGACGGCGCAGCTCCTCGCGCGCGGTGGCGATGCGCATAGCCAGCCGGCCGGGGTCCTCGGTCTGCCGGCCGCGCAGGCGGGCTACCATTTCCTCCTCCGACGAGGCGATCAGGAAGATGGCCACGGCCTGCGGCACCAGGCTGCGGATGGTGGCCGCGCCCTGCACGTCGACGCGCAGCACCACGTCCAGCCCGCTGGCCAGGCCTTTGCGCGCCTCGGACTTGGGGATCCCCTTGTAGTCGCCGTAGACCACCGCGTGTTCCAGCAGCTCTTTCTGCTCGATCATGGCGGCGAACTGTTCGATGGTGACGAAGTGGTAGTCCTTGCCGTCGATCTCGCCCGGACGCCGGGCGCGGGTCGCGGCGGTCACCACCTGGTAGAAGGGCACGCCCATCTGGTGCATGTGGGCCATGACCGCATCTTTGCCCACGCCTGAGGGGCCGGAGAGGATCACCAGCAGCGGCCGCGGGGCGTGGATGGTCTCGTAGGGGTCAGGGGTGAGATCGGTTTCGGGCATAAGGGCTCTTTCTCCACCTTTGCACTTGGCGCCAGCAGCGCAGGTTAGTATAATCGGGTCGGATTGGTGCGCCAATCCACCAGGCATCAGTGTACCCGATTCCCTCTCTATGCCCAAAAGGAGCAGAGCATGCCGATCTATGAGTACCGTTGCGCCGGATGCCGGCGGCGGGTGGCCATCTGGTGGAAGACGTTCGCTGAGGCGGCCGAGGGAGCGCCGGTCTGTCCCCGCTGCGGCGCACAGGAGCTGAGCCGGCTGATCTCACGTGTGGCGGTGGTGCGCTCCGAGGAGAGCCGGCTGGATGCAATGGCCGACCCCAGCGCCTTCGGCGACCTGGACGAGAACGATCCCCGCGCCATCGGCCGCATGATGCGCCGCATGAGCGCCGAGATGGGCGAGGAACTGGACGGCGAGATGAGCGAGGTGGTGGATCGGCTGGAAGCAGGCGAAAGCCCCGAATCCATCGAGGAATCGATGCCGGCCATGCCTGACATGTGAACCAACGCCCCCGTTGGTTGAGTAGGCGGCCTACTCAACCCGCACCCCCGTTGGTTGAGTAGGCTGCCGTATCGAAACCAACGCCCCGCTCACGCGCTCCGCATGACCAGCTCCGCATCGTCATTGCCCACGAAGTTGACGCGCCGGGAGACCGGGTAGGCTGTCATGCGTTCGGCCGGGTAGGGGCGCAGAATATCTTGCCAGATGGCCGGCTCGGCGGCGTTGTCCAGCCAGATGGCCTCGTGCTCCGGCAGCAGAATGGCCGGCATGCGGTTGTGAATCGGCGCCACCAGTTCGTTGGGCTCGCCGGTGATGATGGTGAAGGTGCGCAGCAGGCTGCCGTCGGGCGCGTTCCAGCTCTCCCACAGCCCGGCCATGGCAAAGGGCTCGCCGGCGGCCAGGGTGATGCGCATGGGCTGCTTGCCGTCGGGCGTCTTCTGCCATTCGTAGAAGCCATCGGCCAGCACCAGGCAGCGGCGCTTCTTGAAGGCGGTGCGAAAGGCCGGCTTCTCGGTCAAGGTCTCGCAGCGGGCGTTGATCATGCGGCTGCCGATGGCGGGATCCTTGGCCCAAAAGGGGACCAGGCCCCACTGCAAAAGCTGGATGGCCGGCGGGCCGTCGTTCAGAATCACCGGCAACTGCTGCGTGGGCGCGGCGTTGTAGCGCGGCCGCAGCTCATCCGCCGGCAGGCTGGCCTGGAAGCGCTCGGCCAGATGTTCGGGGTCGGTGAAGAGGGTGAACCGTCCACACATGAGGTTTCTCCGGGGTAGCAAACCCGTGGGTTGCGCACTGTCGCAGGGTCTGTGCGGCAAGATCGCACTGATGTTCTAATTGTAGCGCGTTCTGCGGTTCCTGGCAAGGTTCTGAGCCATGCCGCCGCCCGCCATGAAAATCACAAGGCCCTGGCGCATGGCCAGGGCCTTGTTCGTTGGCTGGACAGCTCCCCTAATCCGCCCGTTGTCACAGCCAACCTCCCGATCTACTACTATTAACGACAATCGGCCACAGATTCTGTCACCCGCGGCGTCAATTTGTCCAAAGATATGGCCGCCAGGCCGGGTTGCGCTGGGCATCGTGCAGCAGCGCAGCCTGGACGCCGATCGGCTTGCCCGGCGGGCGCAGCAAGGCCATGCCAGCTTCCTGCGGCGTGCGGTCAGCCTTGATCGCGTTGCAGGCCGGGCACGCGGCCACCAGGTTGGTCCACGACCACCCGCCGCCGCGCGATTGTGGCAGCACGTGATCGATGGTCAGCCGGCCGGCCGGCAGCGCCAGGCCGCAGTACTGGCAGGTGTAGGCATCGCGGGCCAGGATGGCGGTTCGGCTGAGCGGCAGGGCGCGCTGGCGGGCCACCGGCGCCCGGCCGTGCAGCCGAATCACCGACGGCTCCGGCAGCGTCAGCGAAGGGGAGCGCACGCTGCGCTCCAGGCACTCCACCAGATGCGCCTTGTTCTGCAACACCAGCGTCACCGCGCGGCGCAGCGACACCACGTACATCGGTTCGTAAGTTGTGTTGAGAAGCAAGACAGACATCATGGGAAACCTCACGGCAACGTACCTGTTCAGCGTTCCATCTCGGCCAAGCCGTTGGCCCGGGGCAGACCCCCGCCGCCACTCGCAGGGAAATCGAGCGTGCCACTGGCGTACTGGCCTTGGCGCCGGCTCTCCACCGGCGGCGTTCCACCAGATCAGACGGTGATCGTCGATAGATCAGGCCAACTGCTTGCCGAAGAGGGACCGACCGTGTCCGCCCTGCACCGGTGCGATGAGCACCGGTGCAGGGCCGTTTTGAGCCAACACCTGACCGACCATTCCCACGACCCACCCTCACGGCAGTCGTCGCAACGCCAGCACTGGTAGTACACCTTCGACATTACCGATCTAAGCATACCCTTTACCCGGTACACCTTGATTCGACAGTGTTTGGATTACTATTGTTTGTAACGACGGGCTTGCGCCCACCGGCCTGACATAGCACCTCAGGCAAGGAGATGCCCTCAGCGTTGCATGACTGACCGCTACACCAGCCGCTCAGGTAGTCCGCGAATCTTCTAGGCCGCCAACTGCACGCTCCAGTTGGCGGCCTGCAGGCGCAGGTCCAACGCCCGGATCTCTTTGGCCAGAGCGTCGATCTCCTTCTGCATGGCGGCCACGTCCACCGTGACCACCGCGCGCACCTCGCTGCGGCTCACAACCACGCGCTGGTGCACCGCCCGGGCAGCATAGATCGCCCGTTCCAGGGTATTGTGACGCAGGGTCAGCATGTCGCGTCGGACAATGGCCTCCATCAGGCTCCAGCCTTCCTCGCCCGGCAGCGGGGTCGCCAGATTGGTGCGGTTGATGGCCGCGATCAGGTGTTCCAGGTCGGCGACAGCCGCATCGATCTGCGCCAGCAGCGCCTGCGGCGTTTCGGCGGGCGTGCTCCCTTCCTGCACCTGGACGTTGAGGCACAGGCGATTCTCCAGGTCCTCCAACTGTTTCTTGAGGCCTTTGCGCTCCACGAGAGCCTCGGCCAGCGTCATCTTGAGTTCGAGAGTCATGTTGTCATCTCCACAGCGATGGTTGTTCGCGGCCCTGTGGGTTCTGCAACCCGCTCAGTCCGCGTCTTTGACTTGAAATGGCCGCTCGGGCCGGTCTGTGCGCAGCCACCGAACCCCGCCATTGTCATTGACGGTTGTGCGCCAGCGCATGGATGCCTAATTCCAGAGTGCGTCGCCGCGTGTGCTTTCCAGCTCGATCAGCGTCTCGCGGGCGATGAAGATGATCTCACGCAGCCAGCCGCGCAGCGCCTCCAGCGACAGATCGGTGATCATCTCGACCCGGCCCATGCTGGCCGCGTCGTGCAGCAGGTCCAGCTTCAGACACAGGTCGCCGAAGCCGTCCTCACCGAAGTCGTAGACCATCTGGTGGCGTACGATCAAATCCTGCATAGCTTGTGGGTTCATCGGTCGTCTCCTGGAAACGGGCAACAAAAAAGCGTGAGACTGGTCGGCCGGTCTCACGCCTTGGTTGCTATGCTGGGGAGCAGGTGACGCCCTGCCCAAGCAGTGTGCGCTCTCAGGGTGAAAGCGCTCCTGTGACGTGAGACGGGATGCGATTGTTCAGTTGGACGGGCAGGAACGCAGGCTGCATGTCGCCAATGCGCCGGCGCGCGCCGACGGACTGGCTGCCGCCGTCGCCGGGCCAGCCAAGACAGAGCGCGCCAGTTGCCGCATAGCGCGGTTTTGGCCGGATCGTTGCTGCGTAATGCTCGATGTTAGCTGACATAATGACCATTTTCCACACGGGTGGTATCCAACATAGCCAGAATGCTCGATCCTTTGATGAACACTCGCCGCATGCCGGCGGGCTGGCTGGCTTGCAGTTGCCCGCTGCTGATCAAGCGCTTCAACGTGCTCAGGCTGACGCCCAACACCTGGGCGGCCTCTTCGCGGGAATAAACGACGTTTTCTTGAATCGATGGCTTGCTGTGCATGCCTGTTGCTCCTGATCGTTCGACACTCTCTGGGAGTTTACCACGGATTTCTGGAACTGTCAAGGGGTCAAAATGGGCAAAATTCGGTCATTGTCGTCGATAACGGTTCACAATGGATCATGACGGGTCATCGTGTCGAAAGTTGCCCGGCCGATCGCAACGGACGCCCGGCCGCGCGGGCGCGCCGAGGACGCCGCATGC